>ERZ1034920.253-NODE-253-length-44058-cov-9.758357_pt1 | contig 44058 bp, 62 predicted proteins | sample MGYA00520688_ERZ1034920 | MGnify/ENA primary metagenome ERZ1034920 (study PRJEB33766, sample SAMN09781785) | gut metagenome | biome: gut microbiome | host: Homo sapiens | place: Madagascar | study: EMG produced TPA metagenomics assembly of the PRJNA485056 data set... | reverse complement strand
ACCTCCACCACCACCGCCTCCATATCCAGAAGAATCTGGAGAGCATTTACCACCACAGCCTGCTGCGCCGCCTGATGTGCCACCTTCACCGCCTGCGCCACCACCTACGACTATAGCAGTCACTATAGTTTTATCCGTTATGCCATAAGTCGCGGGCACGAATGACTGCGATTCAGTAAATACAAGAAATCCCATTTGTTTATCCTTTCCGTTACCACATAAGCAGGACGACTCCGCTACCTGCCTCACCAATAAGACACCATCCATCTTCTCCGTTAGGATTTGAAGGGCTATATCCTCCTGCGCCACCACCAAATTTTCCACCAGAAGTAATATCTCCTGTTGATTTTGTGCCGCCGCCACCACCAGCAGCTCCTGTTCCTGGTGTAGCGGCGGCATAAGGAGAATCATAATATCTACCTTCTTCTCCGCCAGTACCAGCAGTTGATTTGATAAAACCCATGCCTAATTGAAATCCTCCAGCGCCACCGCCGCCACCACCACCATAAGTTGTTTGATTGCGGCCCATACCTCCGGCGTCCACTTTTCCGCCACCTGCTGTAGCAAGACTTCCTATACTTGTAGCTTCCCCTGGAGTATCCGCTGGTACGCGTTGGCCCACAGTTATTACAACTGCTTCCAAGGGGTTTGAAAACACAATATTTTTTGCTACGATTTCACCAGCTCCGCCTCCATTACCAGCAAATTTATTGTCCTTGTGCGAACCTCCTCCGCCGCCTGCGCCGAAGCCACCTCCACCTCCTCCGCCGCCACTGACTGTCGAAAAACTGGAATCTCCTGTACCGATTCCACCGCAACCTGATGCTCCACCAGCAGAATAAATAGTGCCACTAGAGCTTTTGGCGCTACTACCTCCCGCACCACTGCCTACAAGAATAGCTGTAACAGGAGTTTTTCTATCAATACCATAGTCAGCAGGCACAAAATTCATTGATTCTGTAATCATTAAAAATCCCATGTTTATATCCTCTCTGATAAGTCTTTGTTATCATATACGGTGATAGTCTGTGCGTTACCTGTAAGTGATATAGTTCTTCCCGTGTGCTTATGGTCGCCGGTCATATCAAACATCCACGCATCTTTATACGGGCTCGCATATAGTATCGGGTGTGTTTGCATGATATACATATACAAATCACTACGTAAAACCGTTTTTGACTCTTTCGATAGCTGCTGTAAGGCTTCGTTCACAGTGGGATCTTCGCTGCTTGTGAAACCCAACATGGCAGCTGTATCATCCGAGAGCAATGTTGCCTTGTTGAGCGGCGTGCCCTCGTTGCCGCTTACCGGCTCGTCAGCTCTTTCGAGCGTGACATACTCAGACGTACCATCAGCATGAGTTATCTTGACCCTGCCGGGGTACTTAGGTATTCTATCTTTCATCTCGTCACTTCCTTACTGTTACGGTCATGCCGTTGATATTTAAAGCCGCATCGTTTGTCGCACCTGGTACTGTTACTACAGCCACTACAGTTCACCTCCATAAAGCTCTCCGCTGTATATGTATATAGCTTTCATGTTGGCTATCATTTCATTTATCCTGTACAGGTCGAATTCCATATTGTTTATCTCTACGTAATCCGTCCTGCTGTCTGTACGCATATCCGGCATGTCTTCCGCTTGTGCGTATGCCCGCATCAGCTCCGTTATGTTATCCCTTATGTGTGTGAATTCAGTCAGTGTCGGGAAGTCCGCCATGTTCCAATCGGTCTTTACTGTTACGTGTAACGTGTAACCGCAGCTGTGAAGCAGCTCAGACAGATAAGCACAATTACCCTCGATACGGTTAAGGTCTGACGCATTGAGGGTGCCCTTATACTCTGATGCTGCCGATTCGGATGGACTTTTGTTATATGCCTTGGCGTACTCAACATCCTCTTCAGTCCTGTCAAACACAGGTTCTATCCACTCAGACATCTGCATCACCTCCGGCTATTATCATCTTTGTTGAACCGCTTATGCCACCGTCAAAGCTGATATTGTGTTCTATGACCTGCACGCTGACCTTAGGAGTGAATGCAGTTTCAAGGTAGATATGATCCGCCATATCGACCTCCGGATAGCCTCGATCTTCGACTTCATACTCGTTACGCCGCTTTTCAAAAGCAGCTATCCAATCAGCGTAGGCCTCGGCGTGAGCCCTTGATGTTATGAGCTTGTTGCTCATCGGGCAATCCTCGCCGTTTGTGTTGTACTGTTTCCTTACGGTATTTGAGTTTACCGTAATACTCTTACCGTTAATTTTAACAGACCCCTTGCCCGAAAGCAAGCACGTACAGTATTCAGCGTAAAATGTAGGCTCCCCCGTCACCGTGACGCCTGAACCTGCAGATATGGACTGCCCCGTGCTCATAGAGTATGTTATCTCTGTCAGCGTAGGAGTCGAGTGGTCTATATCAATATTTGTCAGTTCGCTCGTTTCCGTATCGACCGCAATATCACTATATTCGGCAGTAACTGTGTAAAGCACCGGATATTTTGTAGTGACCGGCGCTGAGAACACGTCATTGAACGAAAGCTCATAGTCAAGCTGGGTCTCATCAGGCGGTGTTATATGTATCACGCCGGCTCTGTCCGTGTACAGGACACACATACAGGCATTGGCTATGAGCTGTAAGTTGTTCCTTATCGCGTCACGGGGCAGCGGATAGGTCGTAGTGAACTGCTTGAGCCTATCGGATAACACATACTGCGGATGCATAAGTTCCGCGCCGTCAAGCATCTCTTTGGCGAGATCGTAAAACGTCCTGCCCCCGGCAACATACTTGCCCTTATCCCAAGTCTCGGTGAGCGACAGCAGCGTGCTCTGAGCTTCAAGATTAAGGATAGGTATAGAGCTGTTCGCGTCAACGCTAAATCCTGATGTAGTATACATCGCGCCTGCATCTATCCACTCGGCAGAGCCGTTATTCAGCTCATAACCTATTCGGATGTTAAGCGGCTGCCTCTCCTGCAAGTACGCGTAGATGCCCTGAGGCTTCTCAGGTGAGAAGTTCTTATCCGTGTCTATGACTGACACCGACATGCTCTCTGTCGGCAATTCGGTACTTATCAGCGATATCGATCTTTTCCAATCCGCGGAGTTTATCGTTTCGTTATCAAATTCAAGCACTACTCCGAATGTCACGCCTATTACTCTAATGCGCCTGTTCGGTATCCTTGTGCCGTTAAAATATATAGCGATCTTGTCAACGTACTCTCCCTCCATCGGCGGTATCGCATCAGAGATGGCGAGTTGCTGACCTGTTACCGCGTAAGACTTGCTGAACTTCTCTTTTCCGCTCAGGCTCGCTTTAACTGTCACTTCCAATGGTCTGTCTCCGTCTAAATGGTCTGAGAACCGTAGCGTGAGACCAACAAAAGCGAAACTCTGTGAGAAGCTGAACGCGAGATACGGCGTATCGGTAAATGCCCCGCTGTCATCGCTTATGCCCGTTGACACGAATCCCTGATACACGAAACCGCTCTCAGGCAGCAACACCTGAGAGCCATCGAGTATGAACCTGTTCGTTTCCAAAGTAGCGTATTCATAAGGCGTAGATGACTTATACACCACATTCCGCGTGTCTGCAAAGTCTACTGTATCAGAGGCCTCTACCGTAGCTGAGTCCGCGGCGTCCGGCTCTATTACACTGAACGTCACTTGCAATAAAGACTGATTCCTTATGACCTGTCTTGATTCGGTCTTGTATTTATCGCTTGTCTGATACATGCTCCATCACGCTCCTACGTCGATTATGTTGCATTTGCAATTTATGTAATGTGTCGGATCGCCGTTGTTATCGACCCAGTACGGTTCAGCCGATGCGTCTCCCCAGTACACCTTAAGCGTCCTGCGGCTGCGAGTACGCGCGTCAAAGTAGCTCAAAGTGCCATAGAACTTATCTATCTCTTTGAGTATCGCGCCCCACTGAACCGCGGTCAGATAAGGCCATGACAAGCTGTCGAGCTTAAGCTGTCTGCGGCCTATCTTCTGCGCTACAACGACTCCGTTTGCATTACGCGAGCTGTCTACTATCTGATACCACCCTTCGGTGAGCCCCCTTGCGGGGGCAGGAAGAGTGATGCCATTTATCCTTATAGTGTCCGTTTTAGCCATACTTGTCTCCTATCTTGCGAATACTCCGCCGTCGAACTGTACGCCTCTATTACGCTCTACTTCGCGCTGATTAGCGTATATCTGCTTACCGTCAAGATATACTTTGACATTATTCGTAGAGCTGTTATTGCCCATGACCGCCTGAACAGCGTTGGCTACTCCGGCTGCTACAGCTTCGACTATCTGCGTCTGGTTCATTACGGCGTTCGATGTGCCTATGCGACCGACAAGCTCAGGGCCTGCTTCTCCGGCAAGGAACAGATCGCCTGTAGGCACAGTACCGCCGCCGGCTTTCTTAGACAGCTTGGTCGTTTTAGCTGATGCTGCTCCTATTGACGCTGCCGCCATACGGGCTGATTCGGCTGCGGCGATGATGCGTCTTGCCTGCATCTGTGTCGTTGCCACGAGATCATTCATTATCATCTTGATGTTCGCGGATATCATCTTAAGTGTGTTGTACAGCGCCGCCTGGCCTGAGCTTAAGCCATCGTTCAGAGACTGGACCATGGTAGAGCCGTAAGTATTGAACTCGCCCTCATCGTCTTCCGAGTCATCCATGTCGAACTGCTTGTTCATGGCGCCTAACAGGACTGAGCCGAGAGTTGTCGCAGGAGCTATGAGCTTAGATGCTCCGTCGCTTAAAGCTCCTACCAGACCGTTCACGAACTTATTGCCTGTAGACTCAGACTCTTTAGAAGTCAGCGCGTCCACGTCAAGAGTGCCGTTCATGGACTGTATCAAAGCATTGCCTATCGTCTTAGCTGAGCTCGCTACTTTCTGAACTCCGTCATCTAAAGCGCCTGTGAGACCCTGCACAAAGAAGTCACCTATTACAGCAGCCTCTTTAGATGGTGAATTAATGTCAAGCGCATTTTTGAGCGACTTTATGATCGTAACACCCAGATTCTTAGCAGCATCCCGTACCTTGAACATGCTCTGTGTTATCCCTTTCAAGAAGCCCAAAACAAAATCTATACCGGCTTGTATAGCTGACGCGGTAAGCTGTCCTATGCCCTCGAGTAAAGCTAAGACTATTTTAGTACCGGCTTTAACAACCGACGATATAAGCTGTCCTACACCCTTAAGTAAGGCACTGACTAACTTAACGCCTGCTTCGATGACCGATGCCGTGAGCTGACCCACACCCTCAAGTAAAGCTCCGACTATCTTGACAGCGGCTTTAGCTATCTCCGGTAAACTCTTTATTATGCCCTCTGCCAAAGCAAGCAACAGCTTAACTCCGGCTCCGATTATCTTAGGCAGGTTCTCTGCCACAGCTAACACGACAGTACTTATTACATTGGCTACCGCGACTATGAGTTTAGGTAACGCCGCAGCTATGCCGTTTATAAGTGCTACAAGCACATTAGTGCCCGACTGGATCACGGACGAGATATTGTCAGTGACGCCGTTTATGAAGCTGACTATGATATCCGACCCGGATTCGATAGCCTGCGGCAATCCGTCAGCCACACTGTCTGTGAAGTTGACTATCGCCTTTGCTCCTGCCTCAGCAAGCTCCTTGAAGTCGATGTTTGCGAAATAGGCTTTTATCTGATCCCAGTGAGTGTATATCTCGACAGCCGCTAAAGCGATAGCTCCGACAGCTGCGGTTATAAGGCCCGGTATAGGCCCGAACTTAGTAGCCACACCGCCCGCTACCAGTCCGATACCGACTATGGCCTGTGCCACTGTGGCAGCTGACGCGTCGCCTGAGATTATCTCCTGAAACGCCTTATAAAGCATCTCTATACCCGTGGCGAACAGCATTATGGCCTTGACTGTCTTACCGAATGGCGAGTTCTTAAAGATCATGTCAACACCGAGCCATGCAAGGCCTACGCCACCTATCTGCTCAGCGAGTGACCGCCAGTTTATGCCATTCATGAATGAATCCCACATACCACCAAAGAACAGAGCCGCGCCACCTGCCATAAGCAGAGCAGAGCCGAGCGTCTTAAAATCCCCCGCTACTGAGGCTATACCCTTTGCCGCCGCGAATCCTTTCATGGCTTTATTGAGGTCAGTCACCGCCTTATAAAGGCCGTGGCCTATCTTCCATGCGCCGAACGCTGTGCCTACTCCTGCAACGAGAGGCAGCATGTTCCATATGGTATCGGCGAGATCCTGTGCCTGCTTATCGAGGCTTTTCAGCATGTCCTCAGTCCAGAGAGAATCAAGATCGAGTCCGAGGTCTGATCCGCCAAGACCTCCGCCACCACCGACTCCGCCTGCACCTCCGCCGTCACCGCCGCCTCCGGCAGTTTTATCCGCGGAAGTGTCGATAACGTTGAGTTCGTCCCAACCCATCATGTATTGCTTCATCTTCTTCGCGTTGTCTGCAGCTTTCTTCGTAGCTTTTGCGTTCTTATCTGCCGCTCCTGCCGCGTCATTAGCCGCGCTCGCCGCTGAGCCGTAATTCGTAGCGACGTTGAACGCCGACTTATCCCACTGCTTAAGGCCTTTGCCTGTCAGCAAGATGGATATCGCGTTTATGACCTTTGTTACGACGATGACTATCGCCTGTAAGATAGGTATGACTTTCGCGGCTACTACGGACACCAGCATGCCGAATGTCTGCGCCAGTGTTGATATCTGCGCTCTTAAGATACGGATAGCGTTTGCCGGTGACACAAGCGTCCTTGCCATATCGCCTATTACGTTCCCGGACTGCTCGACCATCGCGATATACCTTATCTGTGCTTTCTCCGCCTGAGTCATTTCCTGCATGGACATGTTTATGCCGTTTCGGTAAGCCACCTGCTGTAATGTGGCTTCGTCGAGCGCATAGCCTAATCGTCTCATCGGTTCAAGCTCGCCTGTGATACCTGACGCTACTTTGTTATAAGCTTCTTCTATCGGCAAGTTAAAGAATGATGATATATCGTAAGTAAGCTCAGTAAGTCCGCGTGACATTGAGTAAGCCTTGTCTGTGGCTATACCGAATCCTGTGCCGAGCTGCATGAATACGCCCTGGAACCTTGCCCAGTCCGACATGTTTATACCTAAAGCCTGCGACACTTTTTCAGCGTAGTTATACGCGTCATCCGCGTATTTGCCCATCGCAACGGAGAACAGGTTCATGTTCTCGTATCGATCATTAAAGCTGTCCATGGACTGCTGCAATATATCGGCGATCATCTGATATGAATACGCATATGCGAGCCATTTTGTTTTGAGACTGCCTATCGCTCCCGACAACAGACCATGCTTCGCCGCGCTCTTCTCCTGCGCCTTATTGTAATTGTTGAGACTGTTCGCCGCTTTGTTGATATTCGTAGGCAGAGCGGCAAAGCCTCTTGCTACTGCGTCCATCTGAGTAGCTAACGGCTTCATCGCCGTGGTCAGCTGCTGTATCTTCATCGCGAACTCAGATATGCTGCGCGTATCGAGCTTCTTCGATATGTCAGGCACCTTAGACAGCTGATTCAGCAACGTGCCTAAGTTGGACTTGCCTATGCCACTCAAAGGCTTAACCGCCTGTGACAGCGCGTTCAGATGACTTGCTGTCTGACCGAGATTGATAGACGATATCTTACCCAGTGCGGTCGGGAGCTTGTTCAGTGAGCTCAATGTCTTTCTGAGACCGGCAGGATCCTGTATTTTCGTGAGCTGTCCGAGTGCTGTAGTCAGCTGATTGATGCTCTTCGCCGATGCGCTGGTATTAGACAGACCGTTCAACGCGGTCTTAAGTTTATTCAGATTATTGATCGAGGTCGTGAGCTTGGCGTTGCTGCGCAGATCGGCAAGAGACTTAGACAGCTTCTCTATGCCGTCGGCGGATAACGCCGCGGATGAATCGACTTCTATGGCTATAGAATCTATCGTTACTTCGCTCATGTCTGCCCCCTTTCTTCTTTTAGCTTTCTGTTATGCTCTTCCGCGAAAGCTATCATGGACTGCTTCATGCGCTCGACCATGCGCTTACGCTCGCGCTCCTGCTGTTCTTCTTGTTCTGCAGCAGTGAGCGGTAGGGGTTCTCTAAGGTACTCGATCTTCTTTGCGGACTTGCTCGACAGCATATTGCCTACCGTAGCCGATAAGGCGTGTGACATGTATATGCCTTCGAGCCACAGCTGCTGATTGATCTGTCGGGTCTTTATCTTATGGGCTTCTCTATAAGCTCGTGTACGTTCGGCTGAGCCGTTCCAATATTCATCGTAGCTCATACCCATAGCCATGTAGACCGGACACTGATCGATAAACAGCCGAGAAATAGGAAAGGGCGCGGATCTCTCCGTGCCCTTTTCGTCGTTCCCTGTATCTAAGGGCGAAAAACTGTCCGCTACTCGTTCTTCGTCCACTTGACTTTTTTTGATCCGTCCTCCGGACTGTCGCCTTCAAGGACTGAGTTAACAGCGTCCATATAAAGTTCAGTGAGTGCATATATGAGATCCGCTTTATCTTCAAGCGCGCTGTATATCTCATCGATCTTCTTTACCTTCATGTCCTTGTGATGCATGTAAAATGCGCCTTTGAAAAGGACAGGTATCGTGGTGGCAGGCTTAGCTGACAGCTTCTCCACCGAGAAGCCCTGATTCTCCATCATACGTACAGCCTGCTTTGAATATTCGAGGGTATACTCTACTCCATCATAGTCAAATTTGATATTCATTATTAGGTTCTCCTTGGTTCTCTGTTATTACCTACGCCTGAGCGAATGCGATATCTGTCGATGGCACGACATTTATCGTCATCTCGATAACTTCGTCTACGCCCTTGCCCGGCAGGCCCATTGTGTGCTCGCCCTGCCAAGTGAACTTTGAGCCGTCTGAAAAGCTCAGTTCGTAATACAGATTTTTGTTAGCGTCATCATTGCAAGCCTTAAAGTCCTCTGCCGTGTAATTTGCTGTGAATGACTTTAAGTCTGATGATAAGATGCCCGGTATATACGTCTGCTGACCGTTTGCCAGCGTCGTGGTCTCAAGCAAGTTAGGATCACCGAAAAGATCCGGGAAGTCCTTGATATCGACTTTCTTTGTCAGCGCTTCAGCGCTGGCACCCCACTTAAGGGCCACTCCGTAAGAAGATATTGCCATATCTTTACCTCCGTGTTATGTTGGCGCTCTATGGCTCTCATATCTCTGTTCCGTGTATGTATCCGTTCTCGTCTACGACTGCGGAAAACACGGTCGTTATACAATACACTGTGTTGTTTATTATGTCCGGTGTCGTACTGTAGGAAGTCCTTTTAAAACCCATGCTCTTGAATATTAGATCGATCTCCTTTTGTATCGACCGCGCTTCTGCGCGTTTACCAGACGATTTATTGCTAAACACCTGGACACGATAGCGTACTCTGTTGTAGCGCTCACGGTCCGAGCTGTCTGCTTCTGTTTCTATATTGTCTATCTCATCGAGCGCTACAGCCGGATAGCTCACAGGTGTTTGAACATATTCGCCTGTGACCCTTATCTTGCTGAATTTATTTCGGAGAGCTGTAGCCGTCTGCGTGAAAACTTCGTTGAAGATATCGATCATACGCTCATCAGCACCTCCCTCACGATGCGCTCCACATCCTGCTGTATATCAAGTGATGCCTGATACATAGCCATAGCCGCAGGCTGACCATATGTGTGTTTAGACTGACCGGATGCACCATACCACCAACCTTTAGGGTCATCCCAGTGACCTTTGCCGTTTGGACCATCCGACCATGTTCCGGGGCCTGTGCCAAACTCAGCGTTAAGAGGATGCTGCTGACTTGCGAAGCGCGAACCGGCACCGAATTCTATGAATCCTACGTCCTTGCTCTTAGCGTAGATAGTAGCTATCATATTGCTTCGGTCAACTACCACGCTTATCTCAGGTCTGATATCATCATCGTTCATCTGAGCCACGCTGTAGTATAAAGACGCTCTGAGCGCCCCATACTCGGCCAATCTATCGACTATCAGCTCCTGCGCGCGTTTGATGCGGAGCTTGACCTCTTCAAGCTCTTTGATGGCTGACCTTAAGCTGCGGTCATTGAGCTTTATAGTGATCTTCACAGTCTACACCTCACTCAGCGCAAACAGCTTGGAGTCAAGTCCGTCAGCGACTTTGCGCACCACGTAGTTATGCGGCTCGCTCACGTCTCTGTCGTACCATATGCGTGCTCTCTCCTGTATCGGACAATCGACAGGTGCCGCTATAGTGCGAGTATAATTAGTATTAGAGCCGAATACTTCGATAGCCTCTTGTCCGACTGCTGACGATATATTCAGTAGTACGCGTACAGGTTCAGTGAATACCTCAGTCTCTTCGCCTGTCTCATTTCCCCACTCGTCCGTCTCCATATGGGATGCTCCCGTAGGATTTGAGTACCATAGCTCCCGGCGATTCCTCTTAAGCATCCGCATTAGGCACCCCCGCATAAGGAACTATCCTCTTCAGTAAGCTCGATGACACATAAGCGTTCTCGTAGCTCCTGCTTATGCCGTTCTCCGAGTGAGACTGTTCGCCTTCCGCGCCTTGCCGATTGTAGATCTCTACAGCTATCTGCAGCTGTAGCATCTCGTACCTCGGCTCAACTGCGGTACCTTCAGGGTACCCGAACGGATAGCGCCTGTTCAGCACTATTGCTTCGGATATATCTACGAAAGTCAGGAGATCATCGACACTGGCTTCCGGTATCATAACAGCAAGTTTCAATGCTTTTTCCTCGTTCGTCATGTTCTGACCTCCTGACTACAGATCGATCTTACTAACCCTTTGAGCCGGGCTGCTCAGTCTGCCCTGCATCTTTCGATGCTTTGCTTACTTCCGGGTCTACAGCCTTGAATACAGCTACCTTGTCCATGCCCTCGAATGATGGGAGCACGATCTCAGAAGCGATCGTTTCCTGTGTTACAGGATGAGCCTTATTGATGACTGTTACTGCCACGCCTGTATTGACGATGGCTACTGATGCGCCCTGTCCTGCGTTAAGGTCAGCCTCTTCCGGAGTAGTACCGTAATATGTATTACCGAGCGGAGTGCTTGGGAGCAGAGTAGCGTAGCCGTCAGGATAGAAGTTCTTAGCCTCGCCACCCTTTTCAAGAAGATACTTCTTGTTGTATTCAACTACAGTAAGGTCAAGCTCTTCATTGAGGTAGTCCTTTACGTTCTGTGATGAGTAACGAACTATAGCTGCAACGTTCTTAGCCTGGATGTAAGCCTGCATCTTCTTGTTATCTCTTAAGAGCTTCATAGTGCTCTTATTGATAAGAAGTACATCAGGCTTCACGCCTGTGAGCTCTTCGATCTTCTCCTGCATATCCTCAAGGTCTGAGAGAGGGTCTGAATTCTCTGTGTCTGACCATGAAGCTGTTCCTGTAAGAGCTTTATAATTCGTTGCTTTCCATGAGCCATCAGCATCAAAGTTGTACTCATAATCTGCACCTGTCTTTTCAGACTTCATACTGATCTTAAGCGCACCGTCTGCCGGTGCGAGGAGCTGCATACGCATGCGCTCAGGAACTACGTTCGCGCCTCTGATAAGCTCCTGCGAATCGTCATAGATGCGCTGTAAAGCCTGTAATGCGTATGGGTCGTTGCTCTCCTGCGCTCTTAAAATGTCCTGTCTGTCCTGTTCAGAGATAAGGAAACCTTCACGGAAGAATGGCATTTCTGTCTGGAACGTTGAGATACCGATCCTGTCTCTGAGCCTTGCGTGAGCGTCGAATGCTGATTCCTGTAATGAGACAGGGAGTCCTGAAGAACCCTTTATGAACTTAAGGTCGAGGCCTGCCTTCTTCTTTGCAGGGAAGAAGCCTTCGCCGATATATGGCGGTTCATTAGAATCCGCAACATATGTATCCCAGTTAAACGCGATAGACGCCGCGTTGAATATATCTGTTAACTTCATGTATCACACCTCCTATAAGAACGTAACTCGTGGGAGCGCTGACTTTGCGGCAGCGGCTATAGTCACGCCTGAGTTAGCCTTTGCCTTTGCTTCGTCGATAGTAGCCTCGTATGCTATCGCTCCTACTTCGTCACCGTCCGTAACGTCGATGTCTCTGATAAGGATGCCCTTGACAGTGCCATCGTTCGCCGGAAATGGTGTGCCTGCTTTAGCTATCTTCTTGCCCTCTGAATCCGCGCTGATCTTAGAGGACTCGATGGTATACGGGATCGCCTGAAACTCGCCTGACGCGAGCACTTCGATGTTGCCCGTAACGTTTTTCTTAATTACCTTCATCACTACCTCCTGTGTAGTAGCTGAGCGCGCTCTTGGCGCTCTTAACGTTCTGAGAATTCTGCTGTGCGAGCTTCTGTGCTACCTGTTCAGCCGCTGTGAGAGCAGGCTTGCCGCCATCGCCGCCGTCATCATCTTTTCCTCCGGCTGCGTGCGGGTTAGGCGCTATAGACAGCTTTTCGCGCAGAGCTTTCTCTGTTGCTTCCTTCTGTGACTTCATAACATCGACAAAAGATCCTGCCAGCTTCTTGCTTGCCTCAGCATCATCAGTGACTACGCTGTCGATGATCGGATCGTAATACTCAGACGTTATGCCTGCGTCAACGAACATCTTCTCGACTTCGAGCCTGTTGAGCTTCTTAGCGTAATCTGCCTTGCTTGCCTCGGCTTCTTCAAGAGCCTTCTGAAGCTTTTCATCATCGGAGAGATGACTTTCTTTAAGCTCCTTAAGCTCTTTCTCAGCTGTTTTCCTTGCCTTTGTAGCATCTGCTAAAGCAGCTTTCGCGTTCTTTAACTTCTCGTCCGCAGATGCGTTGAGTTCTTCATGATGCTTGTTTAAAAAGGCTGTGATCTGCTCGTCTGTTATGTCGGGCATGATCTCTTTGAGTTCTTCTCTTGTCATGTTATCGTCCTCTCTGCTTTATTTACGCGGTGGGCTCCGCTTCTCCCACCTTGTCGCTGTGGGATAGCAAAATATAAAAAACGCCGACACAAGGTAAAAGAAAGAGTTGGTTCCTTTACCTCGTATCGGCGCTCATGTCGCTCTGAATATTTAACTATTTAACTTTTTTCCTCATTATCAGCGTTATGTCGCTGCAACGAGGGCATTTCGATTCTATGCTGTAGACCGATGGTGATGCCACCTCTTTAGTCAGCAGCTTATTGCATGACGGGCAGCGTATCTCGCCTATAGGCCAGCCTGTCCTATCCATCACGTTCATCTTACGCGGCACTCGACTCACCGCCTATCTTCTTTGTATCATCCGGGTCTGCCGGGTCTGTAGGCGCCTGCATGCTCTGCCGCTTTGCGGCAAGCTCATCCCTCCACTTGACCGCTTCTGCGAATGCGCTCTCCGGATCAGGGAACAGTGTGGATAGGCTGAATGCGTCCTTAAGATGCAGCTGACCCTGTGACGCCGCGCCTGCGAGTGCAACGAAAGCTGACACTTTCGCAGACAGATTGGCGAAATTACGCCTTGTGAACTTTATGTCCACATCCGACAGACTCAGATCTATCGGAACACCACGCCGGTCTCGGCATATGCCGAACACTAAGCGCAGAAACCTCTTTTCCGGCGACCTGAACGAAAGCTCAGTGTTCTGCGCATTCGTTTCAGCGTCCTGCCAGCCGTCACGGTATATGACAGCTGCTCCCGTATCAGAAGTGCTGCTGCCGCCGTTTCGGTTAGGCATACAGCATATCTCATTTATCGCATTTACTATGTCATCCTTTAAGGTCTGTACATCCGTGTGACTAAGCCCCGCAGTGATGTATTTGGCTTCCGACCCGTCAGGCAGGAAAAGCATTTTGTTCTTCTTGAACTGCGTTATCTGCTCGTCAGTCAGCTCCGTACCGATCAAAGCGAGGAACGATTTGACGAACTGTTCAACATCGTCCACTCTCTCAGACTGTATCGTATTTATCGCGTCAAGCAGCGGCAGCACCTTCTCGAATGCGCCCATGCGCTCCGCATTGAGCGGATACTCTATGAGCGCGACCTCATTATGCAGTATCGCCTTATGCTCCGCTATCTCCCATCGTGAGCCTGTCACGAGGAAGTAATCGGTCTTAGTGTAGACGTTATAATCATAAGTGCCGTTGCGATGCCTTACGATGACTACGCCCGCCAAAGGCCGCTTATGCACCTGCGCGCTGTATATGACGAATGCATCCCATGGTTCCGGGACCATTATGGTGAACGGAGCTTCAGAAAGCTCTAAGTCCGCTTCCCCGTCGGGCAGAGTCAGCCTGTACGACGTGCCACATATATGCGCCCACTTTGCGAGCTGATTATCCGCAGCCGACTTGTTCTCGGCTTCCATATAATCGTTGAGCTGTCTTATCATATCCGAGCGAGTATCGTCTGTGTGCTTGCCTATATACTGTATAGGCTCGCCTAAGAGGAAACCCGTCTGGAACGTTACTATCTCAGACGCTCTGTTCTCATTTACTTTATTATTGATGTCCGGCCTCACGTCGTTGATCTTTCCGTCTATCGGCGTGATGCCCCGGTAGTAATCATACAGGTAGCGTTCATCTTTCTCGTTTTCAAGATGGATCGCCTGCGCGAGCTTCAGTTCCGCGATGACATTATCCGCAGTTATCGCAGCCGCGTCGCTGTATATGATCCTTCTGCCATGACTTACCATGCGCTTCACCTCTCGCTCTTTTTAATAGGGGGTATGACCTCCGCGCCCGTTCAAGTTCGGGAGGAACAACGTACCGGGCGCGAGGGTCTATACTGAAAGGAGGACTGTGAGTCTCGTTTTCACCTCTCAGTCAGATTAAATGACAAACCATTATCACAGCATATAAGTTTACCGTAATCCAGTATTATTGTAAACTTAAAAGTGTTGATATGTCAAGTCTTTACATAAATCTTGTTCCGACTGACGCCTTTTTCGTACCGTTAGACAAGTGATCCGACAGCTGAGCCATGCTGTCTGCCGCGTCATCATGCAGATTCCTGGCTATGAAGCTGAATGACGTCAACTCGTTAAAGGCCGCTTTATACTCATCAGACTGCTTGTCATCATCGAGGAATATGAACGTCCTTATAGTAGGTGCATGCTGCTCTATCTTTTCGACCTTGGCCATAGCTCCCGGCGCCTTCTTAGACCTTATACTACAGCGGTAATTCTTCTCTCTCAGCATTCGGTCTATGTCATCCTTATACCCTTCGCCGCCGTTGTTAGCTTCTATCGTGCCGGCTCTAAGCTCATGGCTCATTATCCTGCCTGCCACTCTCGGCTCTGTCACGGATTTGTCGCTTCTATCGAACAGCCAGTCCACGATGTAGGCATCTTCTCCGTAGACATAGGCTATAGGCATGGAAAGGCTGTCTCCGCCACCCCAGGCAACGTCTACGACGAATACCTTGCGATCAGGCTCGCAATCAGGGAGCACGCCGTTATACCGCAGAAGCTCGTCTCGCTTGAAGGCAAGGCCCTCTTTTTCAAGCGGTCTTGACAGGTACAATGCCGAGAAGGCGTAAGGCTCTAATGTCTCACGTATCGTGCGTATCGAGTCTGTAGTGTAGCTGTCAGGCGTATCGTAGTTAAAATAGCACTCTTCCGTCTGCTCGTTCCATATCGGTATGGCTATGAACTTATAATCAGGGTCATGCTCATGCTCCGCTTTCATTCGATTTATCGGGTCGTAGAGAGACCAGCTCGTACCGAGCATTATCTGTTTAACTCTGTCACCGATGGTTCTCGTAGTCAGCGTGGATGTATAGTCCAGCCACAGCTTGTTGAGTCGCTCAGGGCTTCTTGCCACTTCATCGTTCTTTACAAGATCGTCTGTGACCATGAAGCGATTGGCTCTTGTCCTACCTGTGACCGATGCTCCCAGTGACACGAGGCCGAGCGTAGGGAAATCGCCCTTCCTGCGGTAGGATATGGTGCTGAACTCACGCGACACCTGAGGCGCCCCCTGCGCCGGGAATATCTGCCTGAAGCGGTACTCCGAGCCTACGAGCATCGACGTAACAGCCTCTATCATCATGTTTATCATGCCTGTGGAATATGAAACGTACATGTTCATGCTCATAGGCTCTCTGCCCATGGCGTATGCAAGGAAGAACTTTATCAGCGTGCTGTTGTGCGTCGGTATCATAGAGTGCCCTACAAGGTACACGCCACCCTCGACCTGGATACAGTTACCCTGCACAGGTCTGCAAGGCTCTATATCCCTCACAGTTATCCGGTCGTGCTTTTCCGCCAGCGAGTCCCATCGCCAGCATGACCTGGCGCAAGGTATCGGCGTCAGTGGGTAGAAGCTTATGAAATTGACCTGTAGCCTGCTGACCGCGCCGGATGTTGCAACATGCCGAGATCTTGTGTAGACGCTGCATCGCCAGCCGAACGTAGCAAGCAGCGACTTCACACCTTCTACCACGCCGTTGTTGGTTATCCTGATCTGATATTCCTTGTCGCTTCGCAGCTCTATCCCTGCTCCGTCGATCAGCCCTGCCAAAAGATCGAGCCGCTGCTCGATGCTCGCAGTAAGATATTCTTCGGGTATATACATGTCCACGTCTCTGTCTTTAAGGCACAACCCTATCTTGTTAAGGTCGTCTCTGAGACCATGGAAGCAGGTGACTGTGCGGTTCGGGCCGTTCGGCCACTGCCTGCTTATCTCGTAGCCGTCTTTTTCTATCCTGTCAAGCACCGCTTCGTCCGCATTATTACGAGTCACCATAGGCGTCATAGTAGCACCGCAGCCGAGCCACACCCCGAAAGTGTACGGAGCCACGGGAAGCTTCTTACGCTCGCCCTGTACAGGCTCCGGCTTCGGTAAAGAGTAATAGTAACAGCGGTTGCCGCGTAACATCTGCCTGTAGAGCTTTTGTTCCATCTGTTTGGTCGTGTATATGCTCGCCGTGACCCTCGCTTTGGCGTTCCTCTCCGAATACATCAGCCACTCATGATCCTCGTGACAGTATATGACCTCGCCCGTGGCGAACGTGACCCTGCGATTGGCAAAATGCTTAGGAAACACATGCTCCACTCTTTTGAACTTGCCGTCAAGACCTATGACCTCATCACCGACCTTAAGCTCGCCGTGGTTCTTCCACCCTGCGCGAGTAAGCACAGGCGTATTATCGGCGAGGAGCTTGCCTAACCCTGGACCTATAGAGAACCCCAGGAACTTTGAATCATCATACATGAACTCCTGAAGCTGTGTAGCTATCCTGTGTTTGCCCTCTAACGCGCGGCGGCGCGGCAGCCAGAACCTCGCCTTAGGGTCTCTGTCCCACTCCATAGCTATCATGAAACTGTCAAAATCAAATGGTGCGATGAGCGTGTACAGATCTCGCCTTACGTCATAAAGCTCCGATTTGAGCTGCAGGCTGTCGGTCGCCCGGCTCGCCTCCTCCGCAAGCCGTATCACTCGCTTAGCCGGCTGGATCACGCGGCGACCGTTAGTATCATCGTATGAGTCTGCCGGTATTCGCGCTATCAGATCCGTAGCATCCACATACGCCGCCACGGCCTGTGGATTCTTGATTATATATGCGATTATCTTATCGAGCGTCCTCAGTCTGTCGTTGGCTACGTCGTCAGGCGTAGGCTCCGCAGGTGTGAATAATTTCGATGCCATAAAAAGAGAGCCTCCTTTCTCCCATAAAGCAGCGATATCGCTGTCTGATGGAGCTCAGGGGCTCTCTTTCGTGTTGTTATTTCTTTTTAAATGCTGACTTAAGTATCACATACGGTATCAGCAGTATAACCGCCAATATCTTTATCATGCCACAGCGCCTCCCTTCGCCATTTCCTTCCTGCGACGGTTGAACGTGGCTCTCGACATGCCGAGCTGCCTTGCCGCCGCGGTCACGGTGGTCTTGCCGCTCTCTACCTGTCTGACGAGGCTCGTCAGCGTGTCTGCGTCTGACTCTATCCTCTTACGGCCTTCCTTGTAATCAGGGTTCTTAAGCTTGGCTATCCTCTTGCCTTCTTCCATGCGCTGCAATATCAAATCACGCTCGAATTCAGCGAAACCTAAGAATATTGTCCTCGTGAGCCTGCCTACAGGCGTGTCATCGATCATACCTAAGTTAAGTATGTGTATCGACACGCCTTTTTTAAGTAACTCGTCTATCATGATCAGTCCATCTGTTGCTGTACGAGCGAACCTGTCGAGTTTACATACCTTTAATGTGTCTCCTTCTTTCAGTTTCTCCATAAGAGCTGTAAACTGCGGTCTGTCCATCTTCGTACCCGTGTATGCTTCCTCGAACACCTCTGTTGCGCCCGCTTTGATGAGCGCTTCCTTCTGCGCTTCAAGAGAGTTCCCGTCTCTCTGCTGTCCTGTTGTGCTTACTCTTGCGTAGCCGTAAACCATAATTATTTTCCTCCCGTTGTTCGTGTTGTCTTTGTTGTTGTTATTCGCTGAATCGTGCTACGGCGACCTGAGCCTCAGGCGGCAGCGCGTCAAACTCTGCAAGCTTGTCCTTGTCGAGCTGCTTCCTGTATCTCCTCACCAGCTTCTCATTCTCTGACATCGGTTCTTCCTCATCTGTCAGCGTTATGAGCGTCGCCCCGTCAGGCAGGGGCATGTCATCAGGCTGAGCGATGAGTACGTAACCGAGCGCATTGAGCATTTCGAGTGATGAGGCTACGGTGGTGTTTCCTCTGTTGAGTCTTGACGCTACTGAGTTCTGTCCTTTGAGACCTAACAGCTCTGATAATTTGAGCTGTGTGATTTTTTCCTTTTTCATTATTGCCCTTATTGCTGTGGTTATATTCATTTGTTTTGCTCCTTTCGATTAACTGTAGGTACATGATACTACATATACATATATATTGCAAGCCCCTTTTTATCTTTTTTAAAATTTTTGTACCCGGACAGTTCCCCCGCGCCAGGCAGGGGCGGGGATATCCCCCCTCCCGTCAGGATGCGCGGCAACAGCTGCGCGCAGGGGCCGCCGTACTGATACGAACTATCATATATTGTACAATCTGATGCGATCCGCTGCGGATATCCAGCGCGTAAAACCAGATCGCGCAGGCTTGCGATCTAGTGCAAGTGTGCAAAACGGTGTGTTTATGTACAGGGGTAAAAAACACTACATATTTGTAATGTTTTTCACCGAAATGTATTGACTATATTTATATATGTAGTATAATAGTAACTGTAGTAAGGATAACAAATAAATATACAGCCCCACAGCGATCAGCGGCGGCGCTATCAATGCGAATTCAAGCGCTGTATATAAGTAAACAATTAAATCAATTTAACAACAAGGACAACGGGAGGATTAAACAAAATGAAAAAATTTGTTGAAATTTTAGACGACATCAAGCAGACAAGCGAAGCAATCAAAGCGGCTGAATATCGAGAAAATGAGATTGTAGAAAGTTATATGAAAGTTTGCGATTTAAGAGAAAGACGCGAAGCCCGAAAAGCCGTTGAAAATGAAACGATCGAGAATAGCGAACGCAAAAAAGATTTAGAGCTTACAAGAAAAATTTTAAAGAATAATGCAAAGATAGCATTGTTTAATGAGGTTCTACCGGTAGCGCTGGAGATCCTCAAAAAATACAGCGGTAAACCTTACGGCAAAAAAACACAAGAAAAAATTGCGGGAGAAATAAAAGCCGCTACAAATTGCCTCTTTTATATTGATTCTTGTTACAGCTCACAATCTTTCGAAATTTACCCCGCAGAAAGTTGCGGTTACGATTACAATATCAGCTGTGGCACAGAATACACCGACGGATGCAAAAAACCGTTGCTTATAGATAATAAAATCCAGCTTGTAGCCTTTGATGAATTGGAGCTCTACTACATTTCTAATGACTACGTAGAGGACGTGCCGCGGAGGGTTAAAGAACTGAAGGCCGTTTACAAAGAGGCTGTCGCAAAGCAAAAAGAACTTAAGCATATATGTGATCGTTTCAATGCTCTTGCGGTTGGTGACATCCCTTATATTTACTCGAGTAAAACATTATACGCGGAAATGCAAGTTTAAGAAAAGGGGGCTAAAAGATGAAAAATTTAAAATACGACGACCGTTTAAACCTGATTTGTTGGGAGACGGCAGGCAGCTCTGATTTTATCGAGCTGCGCCCGTATGAGGATGGGCCCGCAATAATCGACACAATTGACGCATTCGCAGCGTTACCGCTTAAAGCCGATGCGCTCTTTATACCCTGCACGGGCGGCAGCTTAAAACCTGTAAAAGGTTGGCGTTTAGGCGATTCAGATATAACATTCGTTAAATTATCAGGTGGTTATTCAATCACCCACCGCTCAACAGGTGTGCAGATCACGGGCGGATTATATAAAACAAGGGCGCAGGCCCTTGATCAGCTGCCGCGCGCAGTAATCGAGCTATCGAGGGCGCGTAACATTATAGCGAACTGGCGTACACTTAATCTTTAAGGGGGGGAATAAAACAATGACAAACAGAATGTTTGCAGATCGCGACGGCGGTACATGGGTACGCGTCAACAAGCGCCGCGCAAGATCCGCGTATAATGCGGGCCACGATGTTATAATATCACCTGTATACGTGGATCCTTTTAACATGTGGCGCCCACATGCGCAAATAAGTAATAAAAGGCGGTGGGGCTGGGATGTTACATTCGATTCGCTTATAGGCGAATACGAATACTACAATTGCAACAGCAATTTTGTAGGTCGTTACCCCGCTTACTACATAAGAACGGAGGTGCTCAAGTAATGACTGTATTAGCTATCATTTTAATGATACCGTATGTAATCCTTAAATCAGCATTTCGCAGCAATTAAGCGGATGCGCCTAACAACATAAACAACGGGAGACTTGAAACATGAATATACATAAATATATAGCTACATTTGATACAGGTACAGACTTTACATGTATTAAATACAGCAGCGAACACCGCAACCATAGCAAGGCCAACGCTGTCGACGCAAGGCGCGAAGCGCGCCGCAAGCACGGCCGCGCTGCTGCTGGCTGGCAGCTAACACATACAGAACTATATAAATAATGTAAAATAAGCCTGATGGGTGAATTATCCATCGGGCTTATTTTTTTATGCATCGGCTATATGCTTACTGATCGCATACAAACCAGATCGCATCCAGCGCCCTATATGGGGCGCTATTTTTATGTATCCGTTTATATGATATTGCGTTTTAAGGCTTAAAATCGGCTATTACGGCGACTATTCTATATTATAATACCCTTATACGCTCGCAGCGTTCAACGTGCTTAAATCACAAATCAGCGTGTTATACAGGCAACGCCCTATTTTGCGTTTTAAACGTGTTTTATTATGTGGTAGTGTAAAACATCGACCGTGTAAATTAAAACGGCTTAAAACGGCGTTCAGGACTCCCATATATTTACATTTATGGGTTTACCGTAATTATTTATCGTAGATTTGAAGAGGTTTTTCGGTGTAAAAGTGTAAACTTTTGTGTACACTTTTCTGTAAATTTCTGTATGCCTGGGGGTGTGCAATAGTCGTAACCGAATAGTCGCAATAGTCGCAACAGTCGAAAAAATTTTGCTGAAATAGTCGTAAAACGAAAATTTTTTCGGTGATAGTCGGCGTAGTCGTCCGACAAGATGCGGAATAGTTGCAACATGAAGAGGCATTTTGCACACGCACGCCATGACTGCTTTTTACTGCAAATAGTCGTAAAAACCTCACGTGATAGTCGTGGCGAATAGTCGTTGAATTGTTAATAGTCGTTACGCTGATAGTTGCGTTTATATTTGCTTAATAGTTGATAATAGTTGCACATATATTTAACATATTACTTGACTTATTAATTGACATATCAATCTATAACTTTTCCATCGGTTTCTATCGGTTGATCGTAGATCGCCTTGAGTTCATCGTCCGTTCGACCCTCACGAACGCTATCAGAACTGTTGGAAATAGTTAGTTTCTGTTCGTCTGAGTAGCCGAAATTGTTCTTTCCTATGAAGATCCCAGACGCCGGATTCACTTTACCATTTAGCATATAATCTTCCCAAGAACTGTTCAAAATCTGATAAACTTTTCGGGCGATTTCTGCCTGCGGCTGTCCGACCCTACGGTCGCCAGCAGCCCATGCTATAAACGTCGTTCGATTCACTCCGAGGGCCAATGAGACCCCGGCTAAAGTCGGCTTCATGTCGTTCTTCACCGCGATGGCGAAATACTCCTGTATCCGCATCCACACGGCAGTCGGATCGTTCAGGTCGATCGGAGGCAAAGCTGCTATCTCCAATGAATGACTCGTGTACCTCGAATTGTCACCGGCTTCCATATTTACCAATTCGCCGAATGACGTCGACGTCTTATTTCCCCCTTTGAGGTTCGGCGAATATGCTCTTTTCCTCGGCTTGCCTTTCTTTGTCAGACCCAGTTCAGGCTTGACCTCTTCTTTCTTCCTCGGCTTCCTCAGCTTTTTAGTCTCTGCCATCCCGATCGTCCTTTCTGCATCCGGCAATAAAAGCCGCGACGATCAATACCACACCTTCCGCGAACAGCGTCGCGAACACTCCCGCTAAAAATGGATTTATATACATAAGCTCTATATCCTTTCTAAGGTGTCTGAGCCATCGGTGTATCGACATAAATATCATAGTCGATTCATTTATCGATTACAAGCATAAAACGCCTGTACCGATGACTCAGCCTTTTATTTCACGTTCTTATACTCTTTCACGTAGTTCATTACGAGATCATGCGTAGTCGCTTTGCCGTCAAGCACCTGCCTGACCCTCTCATCGACCGTTCGTCTCGTTATCAGTCTCTGCACTATGACCGGCTTCGTCTGCCCCTGTCTGTACAGTCTCGCGTTAGCCTGTTTGTAGACTTCGTGCGACCAGGTGACGGTATACCATAGTATCCGTCTGCCGCCCTTTTGCAGGTTCAGCCCGTAACCGCAGGATTCCGGAGAGGCTACGAGTACGTCAAGCTCTCCGTCGTTCCATGCTCTTAAGTCATCGTCGGTCTTATACACTCTGTACCGCTTCTTCTGTCTCTTAAGCTCCTGCTCTATCCTCTCGAGGTCGAACCGGAACTTATAAAAGACCAGTACGGGCTCGGCGGTCGATCCCATGATCTCAGCAAACACTCGCAGCTTCTCGTCATGCAGGTCGTGTATCCTTTTCTCTTCGTCATAGACCGCTCCGCTCGAGAACTGTAGCAGCTTGTTGGTAAGCACGGCCGCCGAACCCGATATGAGCTTTTCGTCAGTGTCGATAAGCTCAAGCACTGAATCTCTCTCAAACTGTTTATACACCGAAAGCTGTTTGTCTGTCAAATTCACAGGCACGTCCTCTTCCACGTAATCAGGCAGGTCGAGATAGTCTTTAGCCTCTAAACTGTGGCATATGTCTCCTACCCTGCCCAGTATCATGCTCTCTGAGCCCGCTAACGGTCGGTAGACGTGCGTATACTCGTTGAATGAAAAATACCTCGACCTATAGGCTGTTATCGTCCTCAGCAGCCGCTCACCGCCGTCTAAGAGATACAGCTGCGCCCACAGGTCCATAAGACCGTTGCTCGCGGGAGTCCCTGTCAGCTCGACCACTCTTTTTATCTGTCCCCTGACCTTCCTCAGCGCCTTGAACCTCTGTGAGGCGTGGTTCTTGAAGCTCGTGGCCTCGTCTATCACGACCATATCATAAGGCCATCTGCCGTGATCCTCCGCCCACACATGATCCACAAGCCATTTGACGTTATCTCTGTTTATGACCGTTATCGGTGTGCGCTTGCTGTCCATATACCGCTTCCGCCTGGTCTTTGCATCGCCTATCAGGGTAGTGCAGATAATTTCCAGTTTTTCCCAAAACTCCCCCGGACCCCCACGTTGCTCAGCGCTTGCGCTCGTGTCCTCAGGTTCATAGACCGCAAACAGCTCTGAAAGATGCTGCCATTCCGTCAGCTCAGACTGCCAGGTGGATTCAGCCACTTTCAGCGGCGCTATTATCAGCACATGGGATATCTGCCAATAGTCCAACCACAGCTCTTTTATCGCAGACAGTGTAGTCACCGTCTTGCCCAGACCCGGATCCCACCATAAAGCTACCGATTTCTGTTCTATGATCTCTTTTATCCCTCTTGCCTGATACGGGTGCGGTATGAACTCTTTCATCCCATTCTCAACACTCTTACTCATTCAGATATCCTCTTCGCTCGAACATCTCATACATCTCCCCCACGTCATCATATCCGTAATGCTCAGTGTATGTGTCTCTCAGTGTATCATAGTCTATCAGGTCTATCATCTTGATAAACTTCTCGATTTTTAACTTTTCATCTATAACGAACGCTATCATGTCCTGCCTCTGCAATCGTCTTATAGTTTCCACTTGCAATGCTCTCGGTGACTCCCCAGGCCTTTTCAGCTCGATGAAATAAACGCCCTTATCGAATATCACTATCCTGTCAGGTACTCCGCTATTACCCGGACTGACCCACTTCATACACAGACCACCTATATCCTTGACTTTATCAACTAAATATCTTTCTATTTCCGACTCTCTTATCTTTTCCATTTTCTTACACCAAATCCTTAAAAGTAACTGTGTACCCGCGCACGCGTATTGTTGGCGCTTAAAACACGTATATACTTGTATATATCTACTATATTTATTATTTATAATATTTATATAGAAATAGGGTTACAAAAGTTACAACATATAATAAACAATTTATAGAACAATAAAGGCAATATTTTACAAATAGCTCTGAGCTTTTATTTGCAAGGCTGCCGCCTATAACCATCGCCCTTTAGCCGCTCTATAAATTGAACAGGTGTTCTGTGACTTTTTTTGTATCCTTTACGATTTTCTAAAGGTCACAAGGTCACAAATTTGCAGAACTATTGTAAGAATATTACTGTTAATAAGTCCCATATTTTTTTGTGACCTTGTGTAACCTGCTTTGTAACCTACGTGTAACCTATATGGCAAGTCACAAATATGCGCCTCATTTTACCATCAGACGACCTTCTGATACCCCTTTTCTATTACACCATCTGGGGTGCTTCTGACAGCTTGATACCTCCATTTGGTGCCGTCGAACCGACCGCCGACGAGCAGTGCTCTGAGTATGGCGCCGATGCGTTTCCTATCCATGCGGTCGAGTTTTATGCCCGTCCAGTCGCGCTGATATGTGCTGCTGCCCGACAGTCTCTCGCACCACACCTCGCGGCAGGTGACGCGGTCTCTTGGCACGAGCTCGCCGACAGGCTGACCGTCGAGGCCGCTCACGTTAGACCAGTCGTCGGTCTCGCCCGGGTCTACGACGTCAGCTTCGAGCCTTGCCGCCCAGAACTCGCGCCGCCTGTTCATAGGCCACTTGCGCCAGTCCTTAGGCACCTTGAGCCTTAAGAACTCCTCGACGCTCGTCTCCCACGGGTCTGCGTCCCTGAAGTCCTTCTGCCTCTCAAGCAGCCTGACCTTGCTCTCGGTTGAGATGCTTGAGCTCTCGCCGGCTCTGTAGTACACGACCGCCTCTGCCCAGATCTGATCGATCTCCTCTTTGGTAAGGTCATCCCACACACTCTTCTCAGGCTCGTTCACACTGGTCTCGATGATCCAGAAGCGGCGTTCGCCTTCAGGGTCTCTGACCACCTCAGGGTCGTTGCCCGTACCAAAGAAGATGCAGTGTCTTGGGTTGGCTGTCGCGTCAGGGTGATAAGGCAGTCTGAACCTGTCCACCTGTGAGGCGAGGATCTGTCTTATCTGACCGACCTCAGCCTTCCTGAGCGCGTGCAGCTCGCCTATCTCCACTATCCATGCTCCTTTGATATTCTCCGCGACCTTCTGCCCGTCGAAGTTGTGCAGCGAGTCGTTGAACCATGCGTCATGCGCGAGCTTCCGCAGTATCGTGCTCTTACCGACTCCCTGCGGGCCTATGAGCACGACCATCTCATCGAACTTATGACCCGGCTCGAACGCCCTGTAGACACAGCCGAGCAGCGCCTTACGTGTCATCTCACGAGTCGTCGGGTCGTCCTCCGCGCCGAGGTAATCTATAAAGACCGTCTCTACCCTCGGCTTGCCGTCCCATGTGAGACCTTCGAGGTATTCTCTGACTCCGTTCCTGAGCCTTGCCGCCGACAGCATCTTAAGAGCGTCCATGACAACAGCTCTCTTGGCGCCGCCGATACCGTAGACGTCTTCGATGTAGCTCCTGAGACCTGCTTCGTCGCCCTCTGACCATGTGCGCCAGCCGTTTTCGTCGAGACACTTGTCCTCTCTGTGTAGCGACCCTTCGAGCATATCACCGAACTGCCAGGGCATATCGCCCTTGACCACTAACTGATTGCGGATCACGTCGAACTTGATCCTTCCTTTGAGCCTTGGGTCATCGAGCAGGATGCGCAGCGCGTTGGTTATCGTTGCCTTGATCGACCCGTCCTTGTTCCTCGCGCTCTCATCCCACGAGATCTCCTCCGCGCCCTCAGCCGCCGCCACAGAAGCGAAATCGTCCTCTGCGGAAGTTGGCTCGATGCTGCTGATAAAGTCGCTGTACCGTGTGTTACGGTTCTTCACGACCTCGACGCGGTAGGCCTGTAGCTCAGGCGCATCATCAGCCTGCAGCCACTCGCACATAGCCTTGAACGACTCTTTGTCGTTCCACTGGTCTATGTCCTTGTTGGCGTTCGCTTTCTCATCGAGATCACCGAACTTATGCAGCTGCAACAACTCGAACGCGTTCAGCGTCTTGCCGCCAGCCGGGTCTGTGTCATGGTGCGAGAAGAGGAACTTGCTGTCATAGACTATAGCGCCCGCTGCGGTCGTGCCGCTTCGGTATGTGTACCTTGCGTGACCGCTCGCGTCATCGTCCACTCGCTCGTACACGTCCGGCAGGAACGCGTCTATGGCATCCTCTACAGTGAAATACTCGCAGAACGAGCCGATAGGCTCAGCTCGCTGAGCAGGGTCTGTTTTCAGTTTCCTCTCGCTCGGCTGGGGCCTCGGGAAGTCGTTCTCAGGCGCTTTGGGCCACTCGTCGGCGTTGTGCCAGTCAGCGTACTCAGTGAGTACGGCGTCTACATCACACAACGGCAGGTCAGGTCTGTTCTGTCCTGCCCAGATGTAGATATAAGGTGCGTCCTTTGAATGACGAGGGAACAGCATGAGCCGTTCATACTCGTGCGTCGTCTTGTCGAGCTTGGACATCGACGGGTCTATCTTTGATGCTATCTTACGTGATACCGCAGCGTACTCGTCCTCGCTCGTTATGCTCCGGGACAGCGGTATTATCACTCTGAGCCTCGGCGCCGCTGTCGTGTGCGACTGCGAGCTGTGTATCACGAAGTCACAGCCGAGCATGTTGCACATCGACAGGATCACCTTGTCATCGCCTGATGGCAGATGGTCGAAGTCGAGGTTGAGTATGTCGCGTTTTGTTACATGGTGCTTACGGCGGATACCGTCCGACAAGAACCCCCCGAAGTATCCGCCGCCTGAGCCTTTGCAGTCTCGTTTCTCTTTCTTGTTCATCTTAAGGTAATCGGCGAACAGTTCCGAGCCTACGTAAGGCTCGGCTAAGCCGCCGGCGAAGTTCCGCCAGCTTATCGTCTCATTCTGCCATCTGCCATAGATGAACGGGTCAGGATTCCTTGCTATGCTTAATTCTCTATCCATTATCTCCGTTCTTTCGCTATTATAGACTTTACGTGTATCCTATTCAGACACAAATACTTTACGGGGTCATGATTGACGCATATGACGTGTCTGTCGTACAGCTCTACTTCATCCGCTTCGAACCATGTACCATCCACGAGATTTATCTTTACGTCGCCTGTGAATATGAGATCAGGTATCATATCAGTTCACCTCTTTTCCCGATCCGTAGACTCTGAACCGCCTGTTGTTGAAATCGAGCTTGTTCCACAGTTCTATGTCTCTGTGGATATCGAACTTTCCGTATCTCAGCACCCTCAGCTCCAAATACCCACCGAGGCCGTCTACGGTCTTATCTGCCACTCTGTATATTATGCCGTTGCGCTTGACCATATCGCCTATAGCCACGTTATCAAAATCCGCGATCTTTGCCTTGTACATAATCAGCCTCCTTAAATGTCACCGTCTCTCCTGTGCAACGACTGATCGGCATTGAACCCGTCAGGGTATCTCGCTCTCAGCTTGTCGATGTTCTCCTGTGCTACCTCTCTGAGATTCCAGTCTCGCGCCGTACAGTATTCAGCGACGAACCATAAAAGATCGCCTAATTCTTTTCTCGCATGAGCCTCATCGAACTCATGTCCCTGATAAGTCTTCTGATACAAGGACTGTAACTCGCCCAGCTCGCCTGCGAGACCGTAGAGCGCGTGTGCCTCTACTTCGCTGCGTGACAGGCCTTTATTTATCGTCCTTGCCGCTTCCCTCTGATAGCTGTTCATTTCCATTTCGATCATCTCCTTCTACGTTGTATGTTTCGTACAGTTCCTGCCTTAGTTCGTCTAATGCCTTGTCTATTATGTGTTTGATCCGGGTTTCCGCACTGCTGTCGAGCCACTTTGACTTGAATGCAGCCTTAGCTTTGAGATAGCTGTCTCGCTTTGTGTCTCCGCTCACGTACAGGTCGTAAGCGTGTATCAGGTTCAAGAGATCCCACGTGAGTTCAGATATTTCAAGATCTTCAAACGCGTTGCTCGGTGAGTCAGTGAATGAGAATATTTCGGACTTCAGCCGTCCGTCCAGATAGTTAAAATCCCCGCCGCTCATTCGTCCACCACCTTGCTTTCCTTCGGAACGTCAAACGCTAAATTCAGAAGATAGCCTATAACCTTTAGCATGGCAGATTTTGAAATTCCGTTATGCGTCGGCATTTTCAGAACTTCAAGGATCGCCGCTCCTTTTTCTTCGTCTGTGTATTTCTCGCTGTTGATCTGTAAGAAGATCGCGCAAGCTGTACCGATTTTCATTCTGTTTTACCCTCCTGTTATGTTTTATACTACTCAGCCACAGGTATATTTTTTATCTGCGGACCTGCCTGATAATTTTCAATAGTTATATCATCAAGAGTAAACTCGTAGAAATCCTTTACATCGGGATTGAGCTTAAATGTCGGCGCAGGATACTGCGGACGCTTTATCAGTTCTTTAACGATAGGGATATGTCTGTCATATATATGGGCGTCAGCAATGACATGGACAAGCTCACCCGGCTCATACCCACACACCTGCGCAAGCATCATAGTCAGCAGGCTGTACTGGTATACATTGAACGCATTCGCAGTCAGTATGTCCTGCGAGCGCTGATTAAGTATGGCATTAAGCTTGTTTCCTGTTACATTGAACGTCATGCTGTATGCGCACGGTTCAAGGTTCATTTCAGAAAGGTCTGCAAAATTGTAAATATTTGTAAGTATACGGCGGCTCTGCGGATTATTCTTGAGCTGCCATATTACATTATCGACCTGATCCATCTCGCCCTGTGCGAATTTATACTTCTGCGCCAGCTGGTACCCGTAGGCCTTTCCTATCGTATGATCTTCGCCTTCCCACTGGTCCCATATATGTCCGTCAAGCTCACGCACGTCATTTGACTTTTTCTGCCATATCCAGAAAAGTTCCTTTGTAGCGGTCTTCCACGCCGTTGGGCGCAGCGTCATCAGCGGCATTTCTTCTGAAAGGTCATAGCGGTTAACTATGCCAAACAGCTTTATCGTGTGGGCCGGAGTACCGTCAGCCCATCTTGCGCGGACCTCCTGCCCCTCTGTCGAATATCCATGGTCAAGGATGTCAGTGCACATCTTTACAAAAGTTTCATCTATCTTGCTCATTTTTCGGCCTTTCTATGTCTCCAATTATGAAAAGTAACGGATGATTGTATTCACTGCTCGATCCGTCGCTTTTGCTCCGCCAACGAGATTTAAAGCGTTCCACGCATTGTTAGCATAGTAATCTATGCTATCTACGGAGAAGCCGTTTTTACCCATGTCGTTAGCTATAATTAAATTTGCAACTATGCACTTTTCTATTTCACGCTGTTTCTGTTTTGTGAGTATTTTCATCTTGCTATCCTCCACTTCATAGCTGTTCCTTTCTATAAAATAATCAACTATCTTGCCTATGTACGTATTGTGTTAATCAAAAATTCTCAGCTCGTCTACATACTCTCTGACAGCTTTCAGTTTATTTAGCCAACTTACAATGTCTTTATGTGCTTGCCATTGGTATAACAGGTCGCTTGACGGGTCATCGCCCTTATCCCATTTCTCGTAGAGTTTACAGGCTAACTCCTCTTCTATTTCTATTGCTTCATCTAAAGAAATCATTTCATCACCTCTTTGTAAGTATCTACATACTCCCTGATAGCTTTCAGTTTCCCAAGATAAGCAGCTACCTGTTTATAACCCCAATATTTTTTAGCTATCGCACCATCCTGTATCGGCGCTTGAGCGATTTTTTCTTCGCCAAATATATCCTCTAAGGCTGCTACTTTTCTCTCGCAGTGACCGATTATTTCATCTATGCTTAAGCGTTCTGTCATTACTCTTCGTCCTTTCTAAAAACTATGTCATTGTACTTATTCACGTTCAACCTAAAGCAATCGTCCTGATAAAATCCCTTGCACTCGTTGGCGTAACCATCAAGTCCATGATTACGATCATCAATACACATTCCGCATACTGAATCATCACCATTCTGTTCTCTGACGTTCTTACAAGTCTCCTCATACAATTCCATGCCTTTAATAACAGCATCCTGTAAACGCAATCTCGAATTGTTGTTGTCGTCTGCAAGCTGCCGCTGAAATTCAAGCTGTTCCCTCAGCTTCTTTATTTCTTTCGCTGCTTCAAGCATAATCTTACTTTCCATTGATTCTCTCGGTATGCCGCCCTTTTCGAGCAGGTCTACATATGATTCAAGCAGTTCTGTTATGTCTATGTTTGTCACTCGTCCACCTCGCTGTCTAACCACTGTTCCTTGCATCTAAAACATGTATCATAGTTTGCTTTGCTAAAATCATCACCACATAACGCTCTTATATCTTTGCATGTATACGGGCAGTCTATGTTGTAATACACCATAGACTCATAGCTTGCGCCATCATCATCGGTATCTATTCTTTCAAGTTCCTTATCCTGCCACTCTAAGCCATCGAGCAGCAGGTTTATTATGTATTCCCTATTGGTCATCTTTTGTATACCACCCATTTATCAGAGCCTTTAAACTTGACTCTTAATTTTATCGGTATTCCATCACCTACTATGGATTTAGGCATATAAACTCCGACGATCACAGCACTATCTATATCTTTGTGATTTTTCTCACAGTCTAACGCATCAGCCTTGTTGCTGTAGTCAGTGTTGCAGATTTGACACGTGTATAATGTTTTTTCTTTCATTCTTCTACCTCCGTAACCGCGATTTTGTACCGCTTGTCTTTGTAAGTAAACGTCATGGATTCGTCGTGCTGTAGCAGGTACTGAGCTGCTGCGCTTATAGCTTCGTCTGTCACATCTGACTTGTTTCTCCACTCTATTCCGTTTGGCTTGAGTGTTCCCGCATAGATACCGAAAGCTCCGCAGCCTACATGATATTCAGACATTACTTACTCCTTCCTATTACTCTTTTTCAACGGGCATTTGGGATGCGGTCTTTCTTTCCATACGTATACACCTATTGGCTTATCACGATCAGGTGAGATACCGCAGTAGTAACTCCAACTCATTATGCCTATCCTCTCACTTCTTAAGTGCTGACAATTTTTGCATATTAATTTACTCATTTTTACTCAACCTTTACTCAACCTTTACTTTGTACGGCTTAACGTATTCCTGCTGCCACCATTTAGGATCCTTGAGGACTGTTATTGTGTATGGCATACCGAACACCTTTAACAACATTTCATTGAGTTTATCCTTGTTTGTTTTAAGTGGATGTTCTGCCATCCACTCTTTCAAGATAGGTTCAGCCATGTCGGGATGGCCTATCATAAAGACATCGCAGGATTTGGCCGTATTATTGTTGTCTAAACTTAAAGGACAAATCTCACACACATCTCTCATGTTCAGGCAAATTCTCGTCTTTATTTTCATAGCCTCCTGAAAACTCAACGGCTTATCATCTATCTTTGCCTCCATTATTTTCTCCTGTTCTTCCTTTGGCTCAGTACTGCGGTAGTCTGACCATTCGAGTATTTGACTGCCTTTAACCTTAGCATACACGATATTATCGTATGTACCCTTGTTAAAGTCGTAGCACGTATAATTTTCATAAACGTTAAAACAGGTCATTTTCAAGTATGATGTGCCACTACTCCATCTCAATCCAGCCAGCTCCATCTCACGGCAAAAGTCCTCAGCTTCTTCCTCGGTTTTGCAATGTACACGGACGTTTTTTCCCTTCCATACGTCAAAGTCAAACGGTGTTTCTGATGCAAGACCTGCGATCATGCTATCGTCCCAATAGTATTCGCCGGCATCTTCTGCCATTTTGTAGTCTCTACTAAAAGTTGATTTAGCTGTGTCTTCTATGGTCATGACCTTGCCCAGATATATGTCCATTTCGCTGATCCAGTTCATTTCTTCTGCTGTCTCAGATACTATCCTTACTCTGTCGCCCACTTTATATTTCATTGTCATTTTCCTCCTGTTTCAGCGATTCCTTGTAGCGGTCTACAGTCTTTCTGTACGTTTCCAGTTTCCAAACCTCTGTTTTGATATTATTTAGGCACTTCCGCTGAGCTTCTTCTTTGCTAAATTTCTGTCCGCCGATAGTAGTTGCGATTGACGATATCACCCATCCACATGGAAATTTAGCTGTGATCGTCATTACCTTGCAATCGGGTATTATGTTTATGCGTTTCTCCGCTTTATTCATCAAGGAATCTATGTATTCTTCCGTTAATTCTGTCATTACTTCACCCTCTCAAATCTGTGCTCCTGCTTCGCATCAGGATACTTTTCACGATCAACTTCTGACATAAACATGTCGAGCGGTCTGCTAAAAAGCTTGCCCGCATATGTGTAAACCACGTCAAGCGTATTCCATTCAGTATGCTGAGCTATGCCGACGATCTTAACTTCGTTGCCTTTAAAATGTCGCCACACTTCGCCTTCCTGCGGTAACGGTCTATCATACTCTGTTACACGTTCCGTTCTATGGTCAAAGCATTTTTCGAGTTCTGCGAGGTCAACGCCCGGCGGAAAGTCTGCAACCGTTTTACTCGAAACCTCAGCCACTTCTATGTGCATCTGTCTAAGTATTAAGCAGCACCCTTTTAGTGCTGACTCATCTATCGCATAGCCGCTTATCTTAAATATCCTCATTAGTATCTCTCCTTTATGCAAACGCTCCCGGTACAGCAGCTCTGACATTGAGCAACAGATGGTACATCACGTCTACGACGATACTGTTACCTGCCTGCTTATAAAGCTGCGTATTAGATGTAGTATTTTTCTTGTTTGCTGCCTGCCTGGTCATGACCATCTGAGTCAGAGGCATATCGAGCATCTGAGCGCTCATGATCACGTCCATTGCTTCCGTCCTGTCACACAGCAGCGCAGACTGCACGAACTGTGTGTCTGAGAAGCCCATGAGCCTGTAGTATTCGAGCGGAGTCAGTTTTCTGACCCTGCAAGGCTTACCGTCCGCATCGTATAAGTAATTGTCTTTCTGTACTGTAATCAATGTATTCGTCACTCCTTTCGTATTTGGTTCGTATCTTTGTTCTGTCCGTATCCCGCTCTTGCGGTTCGATGGGTCGTTCGGGTCTCTGCCTCGGCTGGCGAATATGAATAGCTCATTCATCCACTACCACCGCCATCTCATCCGTGCACGTGAGCGTGTTCGCTATCTCTTTACCTACTCGCCCTCTGCGTGTCTTACTCATCGGCAGACCCACGTTCACGCTGTCACCGATGTTTGCTATGGCGTAGCCTGTCTTAGTGGCTTGTCGTACCCTGACCGTCTTATCGGGCAATATCGTTATCAGTTCCATCGGTCTGTTCGTTCTCATGTATCAATACCTTTATCTCCGTGTTGCCCCCCGCTCGTATGTATGGTAGGGGATGTTCCGTTTTCATCGTAGACCGCTCGGCTTATCCGGTGCATCTTTGAGTACACCGCGGATTCGAGCATACCTACGCATATCAGCTTGCTCATTCATTCTCCTTTATAAAGTTCTGAGACGGTCGGGATGGGTTCGTCTGCACGCATGTTGCGTTGCCCTGTCCGTCTGTCGGTTGCCATCCGAATCCGTTACCTCTCTCTGCCATTCGATCTTTATGCCTTTCAAAACCTTCGATCATCACGTCAGACAGATAAAATTTCGCCGGCACTCTTTCTTCGAGCATATCTTTTAATTTCAGTTTGAGGTCGAAGCCTTCCGGGAATACGAACGACCCGTCGTCCAGATCTTTCCTGATGCTGACTATGAATACTCTCTCTCTATTCTGTGGGATACCGAAATCCACAGCATTGAGCACTTTCCAGTAGTTTGAATAGCCTGCTTCTTCAAGTGATCTCAATACGAGTTCAAATTCGTTCTTAAACTTCTTGCCTGTAAGCGCTTTTACGTTTTCTGCAATCGCTATTTTAGGCTGCGATGCCTGTATGATACGTAAAGCGTCAAAGAACAGTCCGGATCTCGTCTTGCTGCCGTCCTCATTGAATAAGCCTTTCTGTTTTCCTGCGTTTGATATATCCTGGCAGGGGAAAGCCGTAAGTCACAAGGTCTATGTCTTTCGGCTGTTCACCCCCTTCCACTTTTGTGATATCGCCGAGATTTAAGCTCTCGTCTACGCCGTGTATGGCACAGTAGCTTCTCGCGGCGTACTTGTCTATCTCGCTGAATCCCACGAGTTCGTAGTCAATGCCCATGCGTTTCAGTGCAGCCTCGGGAGCGCCGATGCCGCTGAATAATGATAATAACTTCATTAATATCTCTCCTTCTTTAATTCAGATGCTATTCGTTCACAAGCAGTTTTAAATATGTCTTCATCTAACTCGTAACCTATAAAATTACGCTCTGTGTGTATGCATGCGACCCCCGTAGACCCACTGCCCATGCAATTATCAAGCACGGTGTCACCCTTATTCGTATAAGTTCTGATGAGATATTCCAGCAGAGATACTGGCTTCTGCGTGGGATGCAAGGCGCTTTTCTGAGTGTCCTTTGGAAATGTAATTACCGAGCGGGGAAACCTTTCGTCAGATTCATAATCTGTAAAGCTATAATCTCCGTAACTAAGCGACTTTTTTGCTGTCTTACAGTGTACTGCTTTGCTTACTTTTCGGACGTGTCCAGATGTTTTCTGCGGGTTATAGGTAGGTTGTTTTTTGTAGAAAACTAAAATATCCTCATGACATCTCAGCGGCATCCGTTGAGCGTTAAGAAATCCTGTAGGTTGTGTCTTTTCCCAAATCAGGTTATATTTCCACATCTTGCGATTGCTCTCCATTAAATCTGCTGTAAACATTCCGCTTCCGAATAAGACTATTGCAGCATCTTCTTTAATGACGCGTGCGTACTGTTCCCATAAGCTATTAAACGGTATTATTACGTCCCATTTGTTCCGAGCCGTTACTCCATACGGAAGATCGCACAAAACCATGTCGATGCTCCCGCTGGGTATCGTGCGCATGAGCGCAAGACAATCACCTTGTTGAATATCTATCATCGTCTCCCCCTACGCAATGTATTAGTGAAGTTCCCATTAATATCTCTCCTTGCTGAAAGGCTTCACCGATTCGAGCAGCACGCCGAATGATGAGCAACCTTTCTTCCATCTGTCATAAATATCCGCTTCCGTCAGCACGTATCTTTCGCCAGTTATCCGGTATATTTCCTCTACCATATCGGTCAGAGATACGTAGTCTTTGTTGAGAGCGTCGTACTGTTCAAGTACAGCGTCTGCAAGCACGGTCAGGCGCTTCTTACCAAAGCCGAATCTGCTGTTCGCAGCGATGAGCGTGAAGTACAGCATCTGTACGAATGTCGATTCCTCGAACACCGGCGTCAGCGCTTCAAGTGCGCTGTCCATATGGTCGTGCCACATGGCGTTCCTCTTGGCGTCGAGCCTGTTGACTTCTTTCCTTACGATCTTCTCCTGAGCTGTAAGCCCTTTGCGTTTCTTCTTAGCTGTACTACTCTTTCCCACAGCGAGCCTCCGTAAGTTTTTCTATCAGCAGGTCGATCATGATTTGCTGAGATGATATCTTCTTTTCAAGTTTTGATACGTCAGGTGAGCCATGTCGGAGCTGAGCGATCGTATCGTTCGCCACGTCTAAAGCCTTACGCAGTTCGGACATTTCAGACTTGCGACCATTCAGCTCCTGTTTGAGTTCGTATACATTAGCCGATCCACTATTCACAGGTATCTCAAAGATCGAGGCTATAGCGTTCTTCACCTTTTCTACCTCAGCGTCAGTAAGTATCCTGACAAAATCTTTACACTTGTCCGCAAAGTTGTAGGCGATGAATCGCGGATTCACATAGTCGCCGCCTATACTTAATTCACCCGGTCTGTACTTCGGCAATCCGTATACCTGCGTAAACTGCATGCTGCCTTCGGCTACAGCCAGCACTAATATCGTCTGACCTATATTGTTGTGCCATATCTCAAATGGCTTAGGTTCTATATTCATCTTAGACTCCTTTATTATCTTATCTATGACAGCGGCCGCAGTAGGATCTGCGTAGCCGCTGCCGTTATAATAGTAGTTATCTTCTCTGTTCATTTTTTACCTTGCTGTATCTCATCGCGTATATCAGGCAAGCGTAGTTCGCAAGGTCTCCACACTTTTCAAGCCACTCTTCAAGTGAGTGCTTGTCCGGATCTTTCACCATCTTGCTTATGCTTGCTATGTGCTTTGCAGCATAAGCCCATGCCGCCTTTTCCTTATGGCAGCCGATCACGCTTGCTCCGACCGTGAAGTTATAGAACCTGTCCTCGTCAGTAGAGTAAGCCTCGTTCTTGCTGAGCAGCAGACTGTCCATGTGTTCTAAAAATTCCTCGACAGCTATGTCAAAAGCAGCAAGCTCGCTAAGTTCTTCGCCCGGTATATCTGCATTGCATGCTGTCTCCATCACTTCATGCAGGTCGTTCAATATCTGTTCGTTCATATAATCTGTGCTACTTTTCATTCAGTTCGCCATACCTTTCTATTATCTGTTCGCCTACAGACACCACCGTTTTCTCCATGCTCTCAACAGCTGCTATGAGCTGCTTCAAGTCCTTTATGTCGTCTCTTGCGAGCGTCTTTTTAGGCAGACACCTTAACGCATCGCTGAGATGAGGATAGTATCCGAGGCTGTCGCTTTCTATCATTTCAAAAGGGTTGTCTTTTCTCGGCTTTATCCTGGTCAACCACCAGCTGTAGTTATCTCCGTTCAGTACGAATTCCGTGGGTAATAATGGTACTTTCATTTTTATGTATCTCCTTATTTTATTCGCCGTCAGTAGCTACTACGTTAGCTCCCTTAACAGTCACCCAGCCATGCTGCAGTCTTGCGTCAGCAATTTCTTTATCAATGAGAGGCTGAGTAATAGAGTTCGCTATGATCTGATTAGCTTTAGCCTCAGCCTCTGCTTCTATGATTTTAGTCTCGGCTTCTACTTTCTTGGTCTGCTGTTCAGCTTCAGCCTGCTCTTTCTTCTGTAATGCCTTGACACGTGCGTCTATTGCTTCTTTTAGCTGGTCGTCAGGGTGTACGTCCACAATTGACGCGTCCATGACTTCAATTCCGTAGGCTGTCTTAAAAGAGTTATTAAGTACTTCGGTTATTTTATTATTTATCTCACTTCTGTTTCCGGAGTAGATGTCCATCATGGAATAATCCGTTGTTATTTCCGAAATCTTAGACTTCAGTACAGCCTTTACACGATTCTCCACAATATCTTGCCCATCCATTCCGCGGAACTTACTGTAGGTTTTAATCAATGTCTCAGGCAGAAATCTGTATGACATCTGAAAACTTATTGCGATAGACGCATCATCAGCCGTAGACACCTTAAACGACTCATCACCCTCTGAACCGTTTCTATCGTCTTTTGTAAGTAAGAGCTGTTCGTTACTTACAGTAAATTCTTTTACTTTTTTAGTAGGGGCGACAACGTGCCAGCCCTGAGTAAGTGTCTCTTCCTGCACGCCGCCATTCATTGAATATACAACACCCTCGTAGCCCACTGGGATTCGTTCGGTGCATATGATTCCTCCAATTAAAACACCAGCAATAGCTACACCTGTTAAAACTCCACCTATCTTTCCTGCGCTCATTACTTCTCCTCCTTATCTTCGTTGTTTAAATTTTCAGCTACTCGTTCTTTGATTGCTGTCGCTATGGACCCTATTATGGCAAAAGCATTTGATGCAGATATCCACACCGCTATCGCTATAATCACCAGCAATAACCAAAATACTACGTTCATGGAATCGACCCCCTCCTAATCCTTTTTGAAGTATGCTCCGACCCAGCCGTCAGCTGCCATCGGCAGACCCTTGGCCCATTTAGGTACTTCGCTCATCAGTGCGTATACTTTTTCGAGAGCTTCGTCTGCATCGTCTCCGCCGTAGTCTATGACTACTTCGTCATGGATGTGGAACAGTATCTCAAAGCCGTTGGCTTCGAGACGTTCTATCGACTCAGCGAGCAGATCTCTTGCCACGCTCTGGGTACAGTTCTCCGCAATTTTTCCAGAATATGTCTCCTGCTTTTCCCATTTACCCGTGACCTGATTCTTGCCGTAAAAGCCTATCGACTCGTTGCCGAATCGGTTCACCGTCATGTGCGGTTCACAGTAGTAGATAGACCGTTTGTTAGGCAGTTCGAGCTGCAGGTATGTTATGCCTCCGCTCGACACAAGATGTGAGCGTATGCGTCCGTTGATCGTATGGCTCGTACCTGACTTTATAGTGTCTATGCATGCTCTTTCGAGCTTTGACCAAAACGCCACTATATGAGGGTTCGCTGCTCGCCACTGCTTCACAAGACCGGGTTTCATGTCGTCAGGTATCTCATGGTTAAAATCCATCGCTGTCAGGGCTGCGACGCCGCCGCCATATGAACAGGCAAGTTGCGCGACTTTACCCTGCTGCCTGAGCTTGTACAGCTCAGTACCTTTCTTTATCTGTTCTTTAGGTACGCCGAACATCTGTGACGCCGTAGCCTCATATATCTTCCCGGCTCCTCTGAACTCTTCGAGCACCCACTCTTCACCGGCGAGCCAGCCTATGACTCTCGCCTCTATAGCCGAGAAATCCGCATCGAGCAACACGTTGCCCGGAGAGGGTATGAACGCAGTGCGTATGAGCTGCGACAGCGTATCAGACACACTATCGTATAGCATCTCCATTCCAGTTGAGTTATGTTGTTTTACTAAGGCTCTTGCTGTATCTATATCTTTTAAATAGGTACGAGGGAGATTTTGCAATTGTACTCCACGCCCAGCATACCGGCCCGTGGTGCTTGCGCCATAAAATTGCAACAGTCCTCTTATGCGGCCGTCCTTACATAAGTAATCGAGGATCTTGTTGTATTTCTTGATAGAGGTCTTGCTGACCTCTTTTTTAAGCTCTAACGCCTCTCTCACCTCTTCAGGAAGATCGTCTCTTTTGAGCGTGTCAGCGACCGTAGCTTTCTGCATGTTCGGCATGTCTACTCCGTGCTGTGTTACCCAGCTCAGCAGCTGCGTATTGCTCGCCGGGTTCGCAAGACCTGTGAGCTGTTTGAACTCAGCCATCTGGTCTTTTCTCACGTCCTCGTCTATGGCAAGAGCGCCGTAAACAAGGTCTGTGTCTACATAAACGCCGCGGCTGTTTATGCAGAGATCAGTAAACCACTGTTCCCATATGAAGTCAGGCACGGGTATGCCCCTGAGCTTCATATAAATATTTGTTTCAGCCACAACGTCCATACGGTTGTATTCTTTATAGAGCTTCCATTTTTCAGGATCGTGATGAGGCAGGTTCCTCGTCCTGCCGCCGTTCGTTTTCGTTGCTTTCACGGGGCATGAGAAGTATCGTATCAGAGCTTTTCCAGTAGCGAGCTTCTGCTTGTCTTCAGGCAGGCCCACCGCTTTACCGACCATATCGAGGTTGCCTGCATAGCCGAGATAGTAGGCGTGTATCATCGTGCAATGCCACTGTCTCGCCCAGGCGAGCTGTTCTTTTCTCGTCAGCTTGAAATACCTCGACAGCGTGATCCACTCGAACGCCGCGTTGAAAGCGTGTTTTCTTACCGTAGGGTCGAACAGCATCATGACTATCTCCATAGGTATGTCCTCTCCGCAAGCCAGATCTATGACCTCAGGCTCCCCAAAATCAACGGAGTAACCGAAGAGGAGGACTTCAAAGTCCTCGCTCTCCGCATACTTATAAGCGCCGCAATCGGCTAAGTTCACGCTGCTGTAGGTCTCTACGTCTACTGATAAGTGACGCATGATTACATACCGAACGGGTTGTCGATAGCCTCTATCGTAGGCTCCTCTTCAAGACCCGCGAAGTCTGACTCAGCTGTAGCGGCTCCGCCTAAAGGCTCTCCGTCCCTTGTCTTAAGCACGTTGCCGAGGATGAAAGTGAGGCCCTTATTGCCTGCCGTGTTATAAGCGAATATATTGAATGTCGCTCTGACGTAGCAGCCTGCGTACACTTCGACCTCAGTAAGGTCAGGACCCTTGATAGCGTAAACGCTTCTGACCTGAGGCTTTCTCTTACCCTTAAGTCTTATGATCCAGTGACCCTTGCACTCGTCACCTCTCGGAGTGCCGTCCTTTTTAGGGGCATCGCCGTCATAGAGCTTTACAGGTACAGGGTTAGGCTTCGCGCCCTTCCAGTCTCCTGCGACAGCTTCCGCTATCACAAAGTCGCATGACTTCTTGATATCGTCAAAGCATGCTGTAGCTGACTTTGGCAGTAACAGTTCGCAGCCGTATGTCCACTCGTCCTCAGGGGCATCAGGTCTGCCATAAGGCGCGACCTTTTTAAACAGGTTAGGATAGCTGAGTCTGCATTCCGCAGTGAGTATAGCGTTTGGTTTATTGTTATGCATATAGTACCTCCTTATGCTTCTATGTCTTTAAAATCTTCTGATGCCTGATCCATAGCCGGGCGCTTGTCGCTCTCCGGGGCGAGAGTAGGCTTGCCCGCCGGCTTGTCGATGTAGCTACTGCAGATCTCGTTAAAACGTTTCTTGCCTACGAGCTTTTCAAGCGCTGAGAGAGACAGCGGCTTGCGCTCATACAGCAGGGCTTCGTCAAAGCCCTCTTTCTTAACGGCCTCGAACGCGCCGTCCATGTCGTTGAATACTCTTATGCTGCGGCCCTCGACTATCTTCCAGCCTGCTACAGGCTCGCCGCCCAGTATCTTTGCGAATACGTATTCTTCGACATCAGTAATGTAATTCTTGATAGAGCCTAATCTTTCGAGTATATGACCCACCTCGTCATCACTCAGGGTATCAGGGGAACGATACTCCTGAGTGGTGATGTCCTTAAAGTCATCCTCTATGGATGTGTAGTATCCGGCTCTCTCACGGCAGGTCGCCTTTATAGGGCAGAACCTACACCAGCTGCCCTGCTTGAATGTAGAGCCTTCTCCTGTGAAGGCAGCTTTGGCAGCAGGTCTCACTATGTCATCAGCCCATTTATCGAGTTCGTCCATCGTCATCTCGTCAAAGCTCACGGAGTCGAGCCTCGGCTGAAATATGGTCATACGGACTTTTTCAAAGTCTCCATAAATGAGCGAATACTTAGCCGCCGCACCTAAAGCGTAAAGGCGCATCTGCGGATTGCCGGGCGCGTACTTCGGTACGCCTTTGCCATGCTTGTAATCCACTATCTCCACGCACAGCTCGTTCGTCTCGCGGTCTGTTCCGATTATGACTGCGTCTGACGTACCGAATCCGTCAGGCGCTATGTGCGAGTAGTCCACTCTCACCTCGAAGTCGATGAACGGGTCTATGTAATGACCCATGCGTTCGAGTATGTAGTCCTTGTACGCATTGGCGCATTCCATCATCTCGGCGTTGTAGTACTCCGACTTCTTGATCTCACGCTCTCTCAGCTCTGTTGGCATTCCCAGAGCGAGACGGGCGTACAGCTCACACAATTCGTGAGCCACTGATCCTTCCTCGGCGTAAGAGCTGGTCTTGTTGGGGATATCAAGAGATGCTTTTACGCTGGCTGTACAGTTGAGCCACCTCTCGGCACTGGAGGCGCCGAGTACGGCATGATCTGACGGCGGCATTATATCTCGACTCCCTTGGCTCTAAGAGCCTCGACGAACTGAGGTATCCTGTCTGAGATAGACGCGAGGTCTGATATCTTCTGGATCCCGAACTCAGCAAACAGCTTCTGAAATTCACCGACCTTGCCCGGATTCGCGGTGATGTATTTAGCACCCGCCTGCTGAATGACCGTTATCGACGGCATTTCCGCTACAGGCTCTGTAGCTTTCTCAGGTTCTACAGCCACGGCAGGCTCAGCTTCCTGTATCGCTGACTCAACTACAGGCTCAACAGACTTTGCTTCGTCTGCCGACGCTGTAGGCTCTTTTACGCCGCCACTCCTATTTGACGATACCGGGTCATTTGTGTTATCATTTGTTTTGGGAGACATTCCCGTTCTCCCGTTGTTTATGTTGTTAGGGGCATCCGTTGTGTTGTTGTCGGATGCCTCTTTTTTAGTCTTGCGCGTAGTGCGCTTGGACTTCTCAGCCACCGGCTTAGCCTGATCCTCAGTTACGCTGTGGCAAGCGCATCCTGTACTGCCGCTCAACCCGAGCACGGCTGAGATACCATTCTTCTGGTCCGCCGTAAGGCGTTCATAATCTTCATCGTTAATTCTTATCGTGAGTTCCATTTTCGTTTCTCCTTTCATGTACTCCGAAAGCTATAACTAAAGCGAGCGATAAAAACAGCTCGCCGCCATTGGCTGATATGCCGCCGGACTTATATCTGCACATCGCCCCAAGCGCGATTATCATTATTGATAGGGCGATGGTTAGCAGCCACTTGATGCTTGTCATGTTTCTACTCCTGTAAAAATCTATCCTGTAAGAATTTGTTCGCAAAATATATCTGTCCTTTGCCTGTCACTTTAGGCGTCCTTATGATCGTAAGATGACCGTCTTTGTGTTCGATGACAGATTCTTTTATCTCGAACAGCTTCATCTCCATACTGCGCTGAGTCGGCATGTTGCGGCGTTCGCCCTTTTCCCTCATAAGGTATCCGTTGTTTCTCATCCACTCGAACAGTCTTGTCTGTCCGATATCTATGCCATTCTGCTTTAAGAGCTTTGCAAAGTCTCCTATCAGCACGCTCGTGCTGCTCGTCTCTACCGCATCGGCAAAGATCACTTTAGGCTGCATCTCCTCTATCTGTCTGTTTCTGTCATCGAGCTGGTTCTTTACTAAGAGCAGCGCTCTTGACAGCAGCTCCATGTCTGACATCTCGTTCTGACCTGCGATGTAACCGCCATGCTTTCTGATGCTCGGGATGACTTCTGATGTTACCCAGTGCTTGAACTTCTGAGCAGACGGAAGCTTGCTTGAGAGAACTAAGCTGTATATGCCAGACTCGTTGATTATCGTAGTATTCTGTGTTCCTGTAGAACACCCGCCCTGAATCGGGGCGAGTGCTTTGTCTGAGTCATCAACATGTGCTGCAATCGCGTTCCTCGCTTTTGAATATCCCAGAATCTCAGCTACATCTTTACCTACGAACCAAGGCTCACCAGCCACTTCAACGACTCTTACTTTTCCGAACTCAGGGTTTTCAAATATCTGAATCCCTGATGATCCGTTCGGTGTTGGTTCATTCTCGACTGACTGATGCATTTCAGGCAGTACCTCGTTTGTCATCCAATGTCTGAATCTCTTAGCTATCGGCAGCTTACTCGGGAATATCAGGCTGTATACTCCTGACTCATTCACGCATATAGGTCTCTGTGTTCTACCAAGATCATCTCTGATAGGTAACTTATCTGTCCTGTCGCTCTCATCGACGTACTTTCTTATCGCGTCTCTATGCTTGCTGTAACCGAGTATCTCGGCTACGTCCTTGCCTACGAACCATGCGTCTCCATCGTGGAGCGTGGCTCTTACTCTTCCGAATTCAGGATTCTCAAATGTCTGTGTGTTGTTTGTTGTTTG
>ERZ1034920.251-NODE-251-length-44155-cov-49.925714_pt1 | contig 44155 bp, 34 predicted proteins | sample MGYA00520688_ERZ1034920 | MGnify/ENA primary metagenome ERZ1034920 (study PRJEB33766, sample SAMN09781785) | gut metagenome | biome: gut microbiome | host: Homo sapiens | place: Madagascar | study: EMG produced TPA metagenomics assembly of the PRJNA485056 data... | reverse complement strand
AAAAATAGTATTTTGTCCTGGATACATCAAATAAACCATTGTGTATTATAAGAGGAAATATAATGAACGCAACGGTAATATAAATAAGAGAACATATGTATAAAAAAGTATTATTATTTCTTTCTGTATTTTCTTTCATCCTACATACCTCCGTTAATAATTATAGAGCCGCTGCCGGATAAAATAAAGTTTAATATTCATGAATGTAATAACTGGTTATTGTTGGGATTATATCATAGAAGTATAATTAATCTATAAAAATAAAAAGGAAGGAGCCGGTAATTACCGGAGTGCATTAATTGCACGGAAAAGGATATGAGAAAAAAAACGAAAGGGATAGTTGCATTCGGATTGTCAGCGTCAATGGTACTTGCGCTTATACCACATATGAATACTTATGCGGATACAGAGACAATGGATGTTGTTAAACAAAGCGAATTTGCAGATAAAAATTTATACGCTTTTGTAAAGCAGGCTGGTGACACTAATGGTGATGGTATACTGACCCGTGAGGAAGCAGAAAATATAACATATCTTGATTTTTCAAGAGAAGGAATAACTATAGATGATTTTACGGGTCTGACAAATTTAAAAAATCTTACATCTGTTGATTTATATATTAATGATGATAAGTCTGTAGGTAATTTTGTTGACAATGTATATGATAAATCAAAAATAACATACATTTCTGTTGAGGGACGAGAAATATCGGATGCTCAATTTAACAGGATAGCGGAATTAGAGAATCTGACAAGCCTGGCTGTTGGTCTTGAAGACGGTAGCGTAATATGTAATCCGGATTTGAAATTTAATGATAAGATAGAAGTTCTTCGTGTTAAATGTTCTGGTGATTTCTCGGTGGACTATCTAAAATACTTCAGTTCAATAGAAAATCTTTTTATATACGGAGGTTATCTGAAAGAAACTGATAAATTAAATGACTATGAACATCTTAACGGTTTACATATATCAGTGTATAATAGTGACTGTGATAGTATTATAGTGCCTGATAGTGTAAAGGACTTATCTTTGGAATTTTATAATAACACTGATGTAGAGGTGGACATAAATAACTCAGATTTAGAATTTTTGAGCTTAATAAGATGCAAAAATATTGATCTGTCTAAGATAGAACAGATGAGTAGTCTGAGTCAGCTTCATCTGGATAATTGTACTATAAAAGATGATAAAGATAGTATTGATTTTACGAAAAATGCGAAGTTACACAATATTTTATTGAATGATTTAAAAATAAAAAACATTACCGGAATAAAAGAAAATAAGAATATATATGCAGTTTCAATCAGTGGCACGTTAATTGAAGACGCACCGGATATTCCGGAAAGTGTAATACATCTTAGCCTGAGTGATAATAAAATTACAGATATTCCGGATTGGTCATCTCTGGAGTTGGAATATTTTAATATTAGAAATAATAATCTGACATTGGACAAAATAAAGGGAAATATTCCTCAGAAATTTGAAAATGATATAGAATGGGTTACAGAGAATTTATATTACAAAGATGATACTTATGAACAACTTCCAAGTGAATATCTATACAGTAAAATTAAAAGCTGCTACGAGATGGCAGGAGAGGATAATCCACATGTATATTTAATGTATCGTGTTTATGCAGACAAAATAACTCTCAATAGTGATTTAGTAAGTTATTTATCGGATAAGGATATAGATGTTACGTTTTTGTTCTGCAATAAATATGCAACATTTATTAATGAAGAAAAGAATGATTTTATCGAAAGATGTGTACTTAAGTCATCGCACCTTAATGGATACAGCGGCAGTATAACAATTGATTTTAGTAATTGGAATATTGCGAAAGCAGATGAGGAAATAGTTGATTCATATACCGGCAGCTCCATACCTTATGTATGTAAGTATAATCCGCATACAGAGAATGATACGGAATATCTTGAATATTCAACCGAATATTGTGGATGGTCAGGAGATATTTATGAATATTACGGAAATGGCTTATATGAGAATATTGGTAAGAATATAGATGCAGGTAATTTTAACTATGTAATTGAAAGAAATGGAAATGAAAACGCAATATCATATTTCATGACAGATTCATATGATGATAGTAATATAACGGACGAAAAAGATAAGCTGTCTTCACCTGAACCTCATGAAAATGCAATTGAGGATATTGCTGGGTTTATAGACGATGTTGAAGAAGGTGCCACTGTAGTAATCAAAAGGACATATTTTAATTCTGATACATGGAACAAAATGATAGACAAAAAGCTGAAATGCGTATTTGTTTCAGATGTAAATGTATTTGGTAATATGTTTACATTGACAACGGACTATGAAAATATGGAAAAGACAGATTCAAATGATGTTGATATTTACGCAAGCAATATTAATAACTTTTCAAATGATATTTTTTATAAGTCAGTAAGTTTAGATTGCGGATATATTAATAATTTCAAAGCAAAAATATATGTTGGCGATATATACAAAAATGGCGAAACACTGGTTGACAGCTACTATAGTAAAGGATATATAACAAAAGACTGGCAAATAGGTGAAGCTTATAGTATTGATCCAAGTGCATCCAGATATGTTGTGGAATCAGGATATATCTCATTAGAATCTAGTAATTCAATATGGATGAATCTTACATCTTTGGATGATTTAGTTAATTTCGATACAGTTGATAAAGCACCGGTTTATAGAAGAAATTCTGAAGAAACTTATGCAAACGGAGATACCATATATACTAAAGGTGGAGATAGGATCAAATCAATAGATCTTAGCGGACTACAGAATGGTATAACGATTCATTGCAATACAACAATTAATGATCTGGAGGACTGCGAATATCTGGTTGCAATGGATGCAAGAGGCAGATATGGTGATGAGAGAGAGTTATTTGGTATTGAAAAAGTAGAAGACCGGTTCCTTATCAAGATGGGACAATGTGGCGCATTTGTAAATGATAAGATTGAAAAAGGAAAAACATATGATATATATGTCGTTGTAGAAGAAGATAACAAATATACAATATTTACAATATATATTAATGGTAAATTAGTAGATAAATTAAGACACTATTCAGCTGAAAATGGAACATTTACACAGAACTTTGTGGCAGGTGCAACAGAATTTTATGAATACAGCGATGGAGCATCTTTTAAGGAAATTAATAAAGATGAACTTACAGCATTATATACTACTACCTCACATGTATTATCAAGCTTATATATGGGTACTGATGAAGAGCATATAAATGTTTTAAATTCATACGAAATACTTGCAGGAAGAAGTGTTCCAAAGGATTTCAAAGATATAGAAATGGGAGACGCAACACCAGGGGATGCAACACCTGGAGAACCGGAAAAACCAACAGAGACTCCAACAGAAAAACCAACAGAGGCTCCAACAGAAAAACCAACAGAGGCACCAACAGAAAAACCAACAGAAAAACCAACAGAGACACCAACAGTTAAACCGGTTGTTAAACCAACAGAATTTGCGAAGCCGGAAGTTGTAGATAAAAAAGAAGTTGTGGACCATGAAAAAGTAGTTGAGAATATTAAAGATAAATTAGTAACCACTAAAAACACAAAGAAAGTAGACGTAGTTACGAACAAAGCTCCTGTTATATCAGCGGATACATTTAAGATGGTTGACAATAATTCAAAAAATCTTACAGTAGGAGTAGTTGACGATAATAATCAGCTTCAGTACTCATGGACATTTGCAGCATCAGAGATTAAAGATACAACGAAGGATGTAGACCTGACTATTACATTTGATTCAGACAGACAGGAAAAGATAGAGAAACTTACTGGTGAGACTGACTCATTATATATTAATTTTGCATATCATGGAAATCTTCCGGGAACATCAACTGTAAAGCTGTATGTAGGCAATAAATACGGTGATAATGAAAAAGTTTACATATATTACTATGATGAGGAAGAAGACAAAGTATTGATGGTTGGAAGAAAACCATTGACTGTAAAAGATGGATATGTTGAATTCTCTATAACCCATTGTTCAACATACTTTTTATCAGAAACAAAATATAATGTAGAACAGGATAAGTCGTCTTTAGATGATGCAACAGTTAGGGTTGGCACTGATTCGGAGGATGTTCCAACCGGTGACAATACATCTAAGATATGTTATATGTTAGCAATAATAGTTCTTTGCTTTGTCGGTATCATTGTTGTTGCCGATACTAAGACAACAAAATTAAGCAGGCATAAAGAATAATTTTATTGGAACTTAATTTGGTGGTGGCTATGGTTTGCAAAAACCATAGCCATTTATTTTTACAGCCGGAATAAAGTACGTAACATACGAAGGAGATAATTTGAATAAAGTATTAACTATAGTTATTATATTTGCTTTATCAATTTGTTTGTTTACAGGATGCAGTAAAGAAAAACATGATGATATTATAAGTGAAACAATGGAAGAAAATGTGACGGAGCTGCCAACGGAGCCACTGACGGAGCCACTGACGGAGCTGCTGACGGAGTCGCCAACGGAGCCACCGACGGAGCCACCGACGGAGCCACCAACGGAGCCGCCGACGGAGCCGCCGACGGAGCCACCGACGGAGCCACCGACGGAGCCGCCAACAGAGCCGCCAACAGAGCCGCCGCTGGTACATCCTGAAACCGGAGAACTGGTTTCAGATTATATTTTTTCACTAAGCAATGCAACACGAAGTGCAGGATATGGTGCAGAAGGACCAAGAGATGAGACGAATAGACCATATGCGGTTTTAAACTTACAAAATGAGTACGGAGCCAGGTATAATACTGTTTTCATTGGAGAAAACGAAAAAGTAATATATTTAACATTTGTAGAAGGAACTGAATATGTCGATGCAGATGGTGTAAGAAAAACTGAGAAACTTCTCAATATATTAAGAGATAATGATGTTAAAGCAACTTTTTTCTGCACAGGGTCGTATGTAAGGAGAAGTGCGGATTTATGTAAGAGAATGATTGAAGAAGGACATTCGCTTGGCGGGCATGGTTATGCACATGTGAGTGGTGGAATGGCATTGCAATCGGTTTCTGCACAATATAATGATGCGTACCAGATGAAAAATCTTGTCAGGGAAGTTTTAGGGATAGAATTGAAATTGTATAGGCCTGATTATGAAAAATTCAGTCATCAGTCGTTGGCTATTCTTAATGATATGGGACTTAAAACAATAATGCAGTCATTTGCATATAGGGATTATTTGTTAGAAGAACATCCTGACAATAATGAGACATTGGATATGTTCAAGAAAACACTACATAACGGAGAAATAATGGGCCTTCATCCATTATGTGATACAAATATAGAAATCATGCAGGATTTTATTACTTATGCAAAAGAACAGGGATATATATTTAAAAGCATGAATTAATATATAATTTAAAAAGAGTCCCGCAGCTTATATGCACGGAACTCTTTTTTGGTAATCAGGGAAAGAACGTCATAGAAATTTTTAACATTCTTTCCATTTGCCCTGCCTGTAGAAGAAGATAGATATGGCAGTGGCAACCGTCCATCCGATTGGCCAAGCACACCAGATTCCGGTACTTAAAAGAGCTGTCTTTGATAAGACTATAGCAAGAACAACTCTTAATATAAGGTCTGTAAATGTTGCAATCATGAATTGCTTCATAAGACCTGCACCTCGGAGGATACCATCGGCTACAAGTTTAGCCGATACTACAAAATAAAATGGGGCAAGGATTCTCAGATATATTGAACCTGAACTTATAGCCTCAGCGGATGGATTATCGATAAAGAAGGTAAGTAAAGCCTTCGGAAATATGACATATAATAGACAAAGCGGAAGTGAAAGGCACCATACTAATTTTACACCTGCCTTAAAACCGGCTTTGACACGGTCGAATTTTGCTGCACCGATATTCTGGGAAGCAAAATTGGAGACGCCGTTTGCAAGTGTTGTAAATGATGTGATTACAAGGTTGTTAAGTTTGACACCTGCGGAATATCCGGCAATTACGCCAGTTCCAAATCCATTGATGACTTTCTGGATAACGATATTACCGATTGATATGAAGCTCTGCTGTAAAATACTTGGAATTGCAATAATAATGAACTGTACGAAAATGCTTTTATTGAATATGTAATGTTTCTCATCGGTTTCGATTTTGTGAAGACGACGAAGAACTACAATAAGCGAAAGTATACAGCTTATACTCTGGCAAAGGAAAGTTGCCCATGCAACACCTGCAACACCCATATTGAAAACCTTTACAAAAAGGATATCTACGCCGATGTTTGAAAGCGAGGATGCAGCAAGAAAATAGAAAGGCGTTTTGCTGTCACCGAGAGCAGAGAAAATACCTGTGGCTATGTTATAGAAAAATACAAAAGGAAGACCATATACATATATATCAAGATATAATTTGGAATCATCGTAAATTTTGGTAGGAGTACCTATCGCATGAAGCAAAGCACCACCTGCAAATATTCCGATAAACATAAGTATAAGACATATAACTGCACTTGTTACCATTGATGTGTAAACAGATGTTTTGACATTGCCGTATTCCTTGCTTCCGAAAAACCTTGCCGTAATTACGGAACAGCCTATGTTACAGCCAAATGCAAATGCAATAAAAATAAGAGTGATTTCATAACTGTTACCAACAGCCGCAAGAGCATTTTCACCGATAAATTTTCCGGCTACCCATGAATCGGCTATGTTGTACAACTGTTGGAAAATGATGCTTCCGAACAACGGAATACAGAATTTCCACAGCACCTTTTCGGGATTTCCTACTGTTAAATCTTTGTTCATAATTTTTCTCCTTCTACTTAAAACTGAACCATTGATTATTTCTAGAAATAGATTATAATAATCACATATCTATATGTAAAAGGTATAAAAATAATATTTAACATATCAAAATGATATATAGGAGATTTATGAATATTACTTATGACTATTATAGGATATTTTATTATGTTGTGAAGTTCGAAAGTTTTACAAAGGCGGCAGAGGCTCTGGATAACAGCCAGCCCAATATAACAAGGGCTATGAATAATCTGGAATCACAGCTTGGAGTACAGGTGTTTTACCGTTCGAGAAAGGGAATTAAGCTTACAAGGGAGGGTGAAATGCTTTTTAAAAGGGTGAATATTGCTTTTGAACAGATATCCTTAGCGGAACATGAACTGGAACAGACTAAGAGAATGGATAGCGGCAGTGTCAAAATCGGAGTCAGTGAGATAGCATTACACGAAGTCCTTCTGCCGGTGCTTGCGGCCTACAGGAGAGATTTCCCCAATGTCATGGTCCAGATAACCAATGAGTCAACACCGTCTGCAATAAAAAGCCTTAAAAATGATGAGGTGGAGCTGGCACTTGTAACCACACCTATAAATATTAACAAAAATGATTCTTTATCCTGTGAAAATCTATGTGATTTCACGGAATATCCCGTAGCACATAAGATGTTTGGAATACCTGATAATAAAGAAATAAGCCTTAAGGAATTGGAAAAATATCCTGTTATTTTTCTTTCAAAAGGGACGGCGACAAGAGAGTATTATGAGGAACTTTTCAGAAAAAAAGGAATGGATATTAAACCTAATGTAATTGCGGCAACTACGGACCAGGTTATGCCAATGGTAAAATCAGGACTTGGAATAGGTTTTGTACCGGAAAGTATGGTGGGTGGGAATGTAACCGTTATAAAATTAAAAGATAAGCTGCCAAAACGTCTGATATGTCTTTTATATGATGAGAGAAAACCACAATCACTTGCAGCAAAAGAGCTTATAAAAAGGTTAAGAAGTATGTGGCATCCTGACGGAATTATTGTATAATTATATCAGTTTAAGGGACGGGACAAGAGAAAACAGAATACGGAGGATAATTTATGACAGGAAGAATAAACAAGGCGTTAGCTGTCCTTATTTCGGCAGTAACGGTAGCATCATCTGTTAATTTCAACGCGATGGGAACGAAAGCGGCAGAAGATGTTAATAATTTAAAAGATACTGTTGAAGCGGCTACGGGAAGTGGCAATTCGGGGGCAGTACTGCATAGCTTTGAAGCACCTTTAGTAGGTAATTCAGGCAATATAAGCAGATATGTAGCGGATTCGGCAATATTTTATGGATTAGCAAGGAGCACGGCTATTCCGTCGTCATATTCATCTGTGGACAGAGGCTATGTGACAAGTGTCAAGGATCAGGGAGGCCTTGGAATCTGTTGGGCATACGGTGCGTGTGCTGCAATGGAATCCTACGCATTATCCCACGGATATGTGTCATCACCGGATGATATAGATTTGTCAGAATTCGGACTTGCATATATGACATTCAATGACAGCACATTTACAGACCCACTTGGCGGTACAACGGGCGATAAGTCAACCAATTATAACATGACATATTCTTTTGCTAATGGTGGCAATGACCAGTATGCTTTTAAGACCCTTAGCAAGTGGGCGGGTGTTATGAATCAGAAAAGTGTTCCTGAAGCATCATATCCGTATCAGCTTGATCAGAAGGAAACAACATATACCTTTAAGGCAGAAGATGTGTCATATATTTTAACCGGCCAGAAGTATATCAATATGAAGGAACGTGACCTTGTAAAGCAGGCAATTATTGAAAACGGTGCCGTAAGTACAATATATACCACTAATCAGAAACGTTCAGATAAGTATGTATACTACTCCGTACCTACAGGTTCGGGACATGAAGTAACCATTGTAGGCTGGGATGATAATATTGATAAATCCCTGTTTGCTGCGAATGGTCATGAGACCCCTCCGGGAAACGGAGCATGGTTAATTAAGAACAGCTGGGGTAGCAACACCGGCAATAACGGATATTTCTGGATGTCATACTACGAATCAAGTATCCAGAATATGAATGCAGTTATATATGAAATCGTTCCGGCAGATACTTATGATTATAATTACCAGTATGACGGAAGCACGATTTTTAACCATTTTATCCAGAATAATGCTTCGCTTTATAAGAATGAGAAGAAATTTGCCAATATATTCAAGGTAAACGGAAGCGCCGACGAGATTCTTAGAAGTGTGGCTTTTGCTGTTGGCAATTCTAACCTTTCATACACGATTGACATTTACAAAGTAGATACTAAAGCAGGCACCATAACTCCGGAGAACGGAACCCTGCTTACATCCTATACAGGAAAAACAACTTATGCCGGATATTATACAACGGAGCTTCCTGAAAGCATTACATTACATCGCGGAGATACTTTCTCCGTTGTAGTTACTTTTGATAATGCCTCAGGAATTAATTATTCAATAAGTGAATATCAGACCGCAGATAATGATCATATATATTGGGATGTGGTTAATTCCACAGCACCGGGACACAGTTATCTGTATTATTACAACAGATGGGTGGATATTAATGAAAACAGTTATGACAGATATCCGGATGCGGACTTCTGTATTAAAGCATTTACTACAGCTAAAAAAGATATAGAGGCTTCGGAAATAACGGGTATTGAACAGTCGGGACTTGATAAAGCAGTTATTACATGGAAAAAGACAAGCGATGCAACAGGGTATGCACTTTACAGAAAAGCTGAGGGAGACGTGGACTATTCACTTGTATATAATGGAACGGATGTGACCTTCACCGATACCGGTCTTGCTTTTGGAAAGACATATTACTATTATGTGAAAGCCTATAACAACAGCCATGGCATGGATACTATTTCTCCGTCGCAGGTAAAGAAAATATCAATAGACATTCCAAGAACGAGAATAACTAATGTTGAATCCACAGGAACAGGAATTTCTGTTAAATGGGAAAAAATCAGTGGGGCAAAGGGCTATAAAGTATTACGCTCGGAAGACGGAGAAAATTATTCTGAAATAGCATCCGCGGTTACAAATGAATATACAGATAATAATGTGCCAAAGTATAACAAGGCATACTATTATTCCATCATTACGGTATTTAATAATGGAAGCAAGGACATAGAATCTTTAAAAAGCTCACGTTATGTTGGCATTAAAAAACTTAATAATCCAACAAACGGACATATTAATAATGATGAATACAAGAAATTTAAACTTACGTGGGACAAAGTTGAAAATGCATCAGGATATTATGTAAAACGTATAATAACAAATCAGGATACAGTTACAATAGATGCCAAAGATGTAGATTCATACATTGATGATGTGGAATCAATTGCAGAAAACACTCAGGTGACATATCGGATAATTCCGTATGTAATAGAAGATAATGTCTATAAACAGGGAAAGGGAATAGCGTTTAACCCAATGTATGTAAGGTATGAGCCAATTGCTAATCTTACATATGATAAAGCTGCCAATACAATTAAGTGGGATGCTTATACATTCCCTGATAAACATATAGATACAATGTATCATGTGTACATATCGGAATCAAAAGATGTAAATGACGGCTATTATAAATCATATACCAATACTTTTAATATGCCGGATTATGATGAGAACAAGACATATTATGTCAGAGTAACAGCTTATGCCAGAAATCCATTGCAGAGTACAGGAAGGGAACTGACAGCATTCCAGTCACCGGCATTGATAATAGGCAAGGAACCTGAAGTCATCGTAAAACCTGATAAGCCAATATTATCGTCTATCGGGGACAAAAATATAGAAATAGGCAGCAAAGTTGAACTGGCTGCAACAGTAACCAATATAGATTCGGCAGCAACATATACATACCAGTGGTACGAAGCAACTTCAAAGACTGCTTCAGGAACCCCAATAGCCAATGCCACATCCGCAAAATATGCACCTGCAACAGGCAAAAACGGAGAAAAATACTACTATTGCGTTGTTGCAGCCTCTAAGAACGGATATACCGAAACGGCAACAACAAATCGTGTAAAAGTAAGAGTAACAACCTCTCTCAGTCGTGCAACAATAGACAGTATTGCGGCACAGACTTATACCGGAAAAGGAATAACACCTTCTGTTACCGTGAAGTATAACGGAATTACACTTACTAACGGAACGGATTATACAGTTTCATACAGTAATCATGTTAATCCGGGAACAGCAACAGTAACCATAACCGGAAAAGGCTATTACACCGGAAGCAGGAAAATTAACTTCACAATAAATAAACCGGCGGTGAAGCTACCTGCTCAGGCAACTTCATCTAAAGTAAGTATTGACCAGTCAGGAAACATTGCCAGAAGTATCAAATCCGGAACAAATGTTAATTCACTTTTGCAGAGTATCAATGAAAAGCAATATTGTGAAATCAGGAAAAACAATGTAAAACAGTCTGGAAATGTGTCGGTAGGAACCGGAATGCAGTTATGCGTAATTAACAATAATAAAGTAGTCAAGTCTTATAATATCATCGTCACCGGGGATACGAACGGTGATGGAAAAACCAATATCACTGATTTGATTGCGGTTAAACAGAGTATACTTGGAAGATCATCATTGTCCAACATACAGAAACAGGCAGCAGATATGAATAATGACGGAAAAGTCAATATTACCGATTTTATCAAAGTAAAAGCAAAAATACTTGGAAGGGAATAATTACTAATGAAGAAAATAAATAAGATTCTTACTTTTATAGTTGTATTCACACTCTGTGTGATTTGCGGATTTAAGAAAACTGATGTCAATGCGGCATCTGCGGCACTTACAGGTCCTGGAACAGTAAGAGCCGGAGATACAATTACATTGAATCTTAATATATCATCACCGGGAAGTTATGGCTTTGAAGGCAGCCTTGCCTATGATGGCTCTGTTTCACTCGTAAGCATGAGTGCAGGAACAGGCGGTTGGAAGCTTGAACAGAACGGAAGCAGAGTTGTAGTATATGATGATGCACTGTCTAATCCTCTTGGAAATAACTCAACCGTAATAAAAGCAGTATTTAAGGTAAATAATGTGGCAACCGGAACCGGTATAAATATTTCTTTCAACGATATTGTTGTATCGGATGGTAACAATGAAAGCAGTATCGGAACAGCTAAATATTCGGTTGCAGTAGCCGCACCACTCTCCGGCAACAATAATCTTGGCTCATTGTCGATAGCCGGACACAATATTAATTTTAATGCATCGCAGACATCCTATGATATAGGAACTGTGGAGTTTTCGGAAAGCAGTCTTAACATCAGTGCAGCACCGGCAGATGCAACCGCTAAAGTATCGGTAGGCAATACTGCACTTAACGTAGGTGCTAATACAATTACAATCAACGTAACTGCACAAAATGGTGCTGTTAAGACATACACTATAACAGCCAACAGAAAGCAGGACCCTGATTACAAGGAAAGCAATAATGCCAATCTTAGCGGTATAACTGTCAGTGAAGGAAAGTTATCTCCGGAATTTTCACCTGAGGTAACAGATTATGTCATATATGTACCATTTGAGACAAAGACAATTTCCGCAACAGGAACACTACAGGATGAAAAAGGAAAACAGGTTCTTAACGGACTTGTAGAAACATTAAAACAGGGTGAAAATAAAATGACAGTCACGGGTGTCGCTGAAGATGATTCAAAGAAGATATATAACATTAACGTCGTTGTAATGCCGGAATACAAAGGAAAACTTCCATCTATATCAGGAGTTGAAACTGTAACGGAAGCTGAGACAGAAACGGTGGAAGTAACTGAAAGCACAACAGAAAGCGTATCTGCAACAGAAACTGATGAAGCAGCATCCGAAAATACCAAAAAATCAGGAATTCCGGTAGCAGTATTAATTATTACCGCATTTGTAATGTTAGCAGCAGGCTATGGAATATGTTATGCACTTATGACACGCGGAAATAAGAAGTCCATATAAAACGTATGGCTGAGGATGAGATTTTTATGTATGTATCTGAATTTGACAGGCAAGCCGAAAAATATTTAAAAGGTGAATAACAGAAGGTAATGGTTACTATGGAAACAGGTAAAAAAAACTATATCTTATACTTTGATCTACTCAATATATTTGCATGCTTTGCTGTAGTGGCATTGCATGTAAACGGAGCAGTTCACACATTTGCAAAGACAAGAAACTGGGTTTCATGTATGTTTATTGAAGCTCTGTTTTACTTTGCGGTACCCGTGTTTTTTATGCTAACGGGTGCCACACTTATAAATTACAGAAAAAGATATGGCACAGGAACATTTTTTAAGAAAAGATTACTTAAGACACTTGTTCCGTTCATTATTTGGAGTATCATAGGAATATGCTGGTCAATATTTTATACAAAAGGAATGAAAATTTCCGATATCAATACACCGGCAAAATTTATCAGTGCCGTTATTAATTGTAAAGGAATGGGAATATACTGGTTTTTTCCGGCATTGTTCTCGGTATATCTGACAATTCCACTGTTTTCTCTTGTGGATGAAGAGAAGCGGATTGGCAAAAACGGAGTATTCACATATCTTATATTCTTGTATCTTATATTAAATGTTCTAATGCCTTTTATATGCAAAAAGGCAGAGATACAGTGGAACTATTCGCTAAGTACGGTGTGTTGCGGCGGTTATACGGTGTGGATACTTATAGGATATTACCTTGCTAATACTGATATTAAAAAGAGCTTCAGAATCTTTATATATATTCTTGGACTGCTCGGTTTCTTTATGTATTTTTACCTGACAGTACAAAAATCCTTTAAAGCCGGAAACTTTGACAAAACCTATGCCGGATATATGAATATACCTGCGATGCTTATGGGAACAGCAGTCTTTGTGTTCTTTAAATATGGAAAATGGAATTTCATAGATAAGCACGAAAAAGCCGTTAGGTTTGTAAGAAATCTTTCGTCTGCGAGTTTTGGGGTATATCTAATCCATTATTACCTTAAAGATTTTTCAATCAGGCATTTTGGCATTGACCCAAGAAGTACTTTATATAGAATTGCTGGAACATTTATTATATATGGGGTAAGTGTGCTTATTGTCACTTTGATAAGGAAGATACCGGTGGTGAAGAAAATAGTGCCTTAAATATAGGCTGGTATGATAATTTTAAGCTACAGCTGACAAACATATTTATTTGTGGTAAAATATTTTTACTTTTTTGGAGAAAAAATTTATATAAATTAATCACAAAAACCCAGTGAAATCAATGGGTTAAGGCATTTATAAAATGCCTAAGAAATTATCTGATAAGGAGAGAATTCAGACACGAATGTAAGGAATACATTAAGTATAATTATAACAATCCCAATCAGAAAACCCTTAATTCATATCAGGCAAAGATATATAAACAGATTCATGTTATTGAAAAAACATTGTCACTTTCTAATACAAGAAAGGGCTTTGGTGTGGCAAGGATATAGAAAAAGTCGTTGCTTTGGCAAAGAAATCACCTTCCGCATGTAACAGACAGGCATCAAAGGTATGTGTGTTTGAAAACAGCAAAGACAATTCATATATAGGTAAATATGTAAAAGGCAACACGGGCTTTGAAGCAGAGGTTGATAAATATCTTGTAGTAACTGCCGACAGAGCATGCTTTTATAATGCAATGGAAATTAATCAGGAATATATCGACGGTGCCATATTCGGAACTGTTTTAACCTATGCTCTGCATTTTTATGGTATTGTTTCCTGCATACTACAAAAAGGACAGGATTATAAAGCAACAGATGCATTGAAGGAAAGACTTGGTATTCCTGAAAGCGAACGAATAGTATTTTTTATTGCTATTGGAGCATATAAAGAGAATTTCAAGACAGCGGTATCGCAGAGAAAAAAGATGGAAGATGTTTTAATAGTAAGAAAATAACTGCAATGAAAGCATATAAGAGAAATATGATTGACCTAGCGAAATTTATGCAATACAATTAGTAAATATTATAGATTTTATAAGAGAATATTCAGATAGATAAAAGGAGGGATTTAGAAATGAAAGAAGACAGAAAAATATACGTTTACGAGATGCTAAAATATTCTTTTAAAAGGTATGTAACTGCTATTTTATGTTTAGTAGTAAGCTGTTGTGTTGTATTTGCATATTGTAATAAAGATAGTGTTAGTGCAGATGATACTAATATTCCAGAGAAATTAGAATTAACACAGACGGATATATATGCTATAGATAATATGGTAACAATGAGGTCATTATATAATACAGCCACATATTATTACTATAATGGTGTTTTGAACAGGATATCTGCCTTGGCGGTGCCCAAAAATAATATACATTATAAAGTGAGCGGTATTGATAATGCTGTTGATATGTGCAATATTCTTGCTGCGTGTCTTAAAGAAGACAGTGTAAGAACAAGCATACTTGATAAATACAAAGGCGTAACAAATGAGTCAGAGTATGACACACTTATCCGAGCTGAAGTAAACGATAATTTTTTTACTGTAGCTGTCATTGGTCAAAATAAAGATATGTGTCTGGAGATGACATCAATTGTTGAGGCTGCCGTTCAGAAAAAATTTGATGAAGTTATGTCAGGATATTCAGGTGTTACTTTGACAAAGGCAAATGAATATTATGAAAACAGTATGGATTCAGATATACTTGAAGCACAAAAATTGAAAAAAAGTATATTTGAAAGATCCTATAATGACTATAAGACTGCACTTTCAAGATTAACTGCAATACAGAAACATGAATACGAAAGAAGAATATCCGGAACAACAGCTGACAGTACCGATAGCGATACTTCTGTAGAAAAAAGTTCATTCAAACAGTATGTCAAGAATTATATGACTAAAAAATGGATTCTTATCTCACTTCTTGCAGGTGTTTTGTCAGGTATAGTCGTTAATTGCATTATATATTGCTTTAAGAAAACGATTAGGAACATTTATGAAATAGAAGATTTCTATAAATATGGATTTGTATTGAATTGTAACCATAAAAATAATAAAGACAAAGGTTATGACATTAATCTTATACAGAAGAAGCTTGGTGACAGTAACGAAACTGCGGTTTACTTAGATACAGATTGTGAGTTGTCAGAGAAGAATAATGAATTTATCGAATCATTAAAGGCACAGCTTAAGAAGAAGGGGTATGAACCGTCAGTAATCGGATCTGCCATAGATGATAACGGTGATCTGAATGTAAAACATGGTGCCGTTATTCTGGTAAGAAAAGTCATGAAGTCACGTTATGACTTATTATGCAAAGAAACACAGATTTATAAAGATAATGATGTAAATGTGGTAGGAGTTATAGCCTTTTAACAAGGATAGGTGGTAATATGAACATTAAGATTTTAGTAGCTGCACATAAGAAATACCGGATGCCGGAAGATAAGATATATTTTCCTGTTCAGGTTGGCTCATGCGGAAAAGAGAATATAGGGTTTGCCAGAGATGACGAGGGCGATAATATTTCACAGAAGAATCCATATTTTTGTGAACTGACAGGTCTATACTGGATATGGAAGAATGTTGATGCGGATTATTACGGACTTGTTCATTACAGGCGTTATTTTTCGGCTGTTCCTAAGATTAAAAGGACTTCACATGATAAGTTCAGATATATTCTTGACGAGGCAACCCTTGAGAATATACTTAAGGATTATGATATTGTTGTGCCTAAGAAGAGACGATATTTTATTGAAAGTCTTTATTCACACTACGCACATACACATTATGAAGAGCACATCCTGATTACAGAGAAAGTAATTAAGGAAATATGTCCTGATTATGAAGAATCATTTAAAAAAGTAATGAAAAGCAGCAGTGCCCACATGTTTAACATGATGATAATGAGTAAAGAAAAATTTAATGAGTATTGCCAATGGCTTTTTGATATTCTTTTTGAAATAGAAAAGAGAATAGATATTACACAGTATGATGCTTATCAGGCAAGATTGTTCGGAAGAATCAGTGAATTGCTACTTGATGTATGGATAGAAAAAAATTCATACAGATATAAAGAAGTCGGATTACTGTATATGGAAAAAATGGATTGGAAAAACAAGATTTGTTCGTTCATCAAAGCAAAGTTTGGTGGAAAGAAATATGACAGGAGCTTTTAGTCAATGAATAAAAAAGCTGCATACAGACCTGATGAATTAATTTTTCTTATGGCTGTTATAATTTTTTACATATCTGTTTTATTTAATCTGACCGTTATTAAGGTCCGGTTTGGACAGGTATATACTTTATGTATGTATTTACAGAAATTGTCTTACATTCTTCTGGCAATATCTGTTTTATTCCAGACGTACAGAACATCAAATTTATATATTGGAATTATTATGATATGCGTATCAGTGATTGCCGCAATAACATCAGGAGAAAGTATTGTATTGTGGGGTGTTATGGCGATTGTTGCCGGTAACTGCACTAACTCCCGCAAAGTTATAAAAGCAATATTGGTTACACAGATTGTTGTATTTATGATAACATTTATATTATGTGGAACCGGTTTGATACAGGACTATATTTTTGATCCGGAAACAAGAGCCAGACATTCCCTTGGATTTACATGGACAACCACGCCAATTATAATTTTTATGTTTATGAGTATGGAATATTGTTATCTGAGAGGCAGGGATTTAACTTTATTTGAGATATGCCTGCTTGAAGTTTTAATGACAATATTGTTTGTGCTCACCAATACGAGAATGTGTTATGCAGTAACAACCTTAATGCTTATTGTTATTGCCTTGAATAAATATTTTAAATGGAGACCGTCTAATAAAGTTAAGAAGAATACGGGTAAGGGGATGGTAATCATACCATGGATTATATTTGCCTTTGTTCTGGTTGTATCCTTTATGTACAGTAACAGTGCAGGCTGGAAAAAGGTTAATCAGTTTTTCAATTCCAGACTGAGTCTAGCCCATAATGCCATAAATACTTATGGTATACACCTTGTGGGAAATCCAATAAAGTGGATTGGATTTGGATATGGCGGACTTGACGGAGTATACAATTATGTTGACAGTTCATATATTCAGTCACTGCTGTCATACGGTGTTTTATTTATGATAATGATATTAGCTGTTTACAGTTGTATATTTAAACATGCTAAGAAAAACGGTTATGCAATTATAATAGCTGTAGCACTTTTAATTTCAATAACAGAACCAAGACTTTGGAATCTTACCTTTAACCCATTGCCTTTCTTATTAATTGATGCGGTTAAGGATAGGAACAGTTTTAGCACACAAGAGGTAGTATCGAATGTTTAATATTTTGATATTCGGAATGAATGACAATCCCGGAGGGGTTGAAAGCTTCCTGATGAATTACGCAAGAAATTTTGATAAAACCAAGGTTCATATGGATTTTCTTTGTAATACAAAGGTTGTTGCGTATGAAAATGAGCTTACGGATATGGGATGCAGGGTAATTAAAGTTACCGCAAGAAGAGATAATCCTGTCAGATATAAAAAGGAAATGAAAGCTTTTTTTAAAGAGCATGCCGCAGAATATGATGTGATATGGGTTAATCTTTGCAGTCTTGCCAATATTGATTATTTAAAAATGGCAAAAAAATACGGAATACCTGTAAGAATTATACACAGCCACAATTCAAGAAACATGGATTCCAGACTTCGTGGTATTCTCCACAAAATCAATAAAAAGAAAATCGGCAGGATAGCAACCGACTATTGGGCATGCTCGTATGAGGCAGCAAAGTGGTTTTATCCTGATAAAATAATCAATTCCGGCCAATACAGGCTTATATATAATGCGATAGATACTTCCTCATATAGGTTTAATGAGGATATAAGAGATAATTACAGAAAAGAACTTAATATAGAAGATAAAATTGTGCTTGGCCATATCGGACGTATGCACTTCCAGAAAAACCAGTCCTTTTTATTGGAAATATTTGCGGAATTTAAGAAAATACACAGCAATTCGGTACTTATGCTTATTGGACAGGGCGAAGATGAGGATATGCTTCATGAAAAATCAGAAATGCTGGGAATCCGGAATGATGTTATGTTCATGGGAATAAGAAATGATGTGAAGAATCTTTTGATGGCTATGGATGTTTTTGTATTTCCGTCGTTATTTGAGGGATTAAGTGTGGTTGCTATGGAGGTACAGTCATCAGGGCTTCCGGCAGTTGCATCGGATAATGTAATTCCCGATTATGCGGTAGCTGATGAGAACTTCCACAGGATAAGCCTTGAAAGAGGAGCTGCTGACTGGGCAAAGGAAGCAGACCTGCTTCTTAAAAGTGATGATATTAATAGGAAAAACGGCGTAGATAAAGTAAAAGCTGCGGGATTTGACATAGTCAGTCAGGCAAAAGATTTGCAGGACTGGTTTCTGGCAAAAAAGTGTTAATTACGTTGAAAGGGTTATAATTATGGATATAGATGTTGTAATTCCCTGGGTAGACCCCACAGATAAGGAATGGCAGGCAAGTAAAAATAAATTCCTTAAAGACTTAAATAATGATAAAGTTGATAATTCGGAAAACAGGTTCAGGGATTGGGACAATTTTAAGTATGTATTCCGTGGAATAGATAAATTTATGCCCTGGGTGCATAAGATTTACCTTATTACATGCGGGCAGGTCCCTGACTGGATGAATAAGGAAGCGGATGACAGGCTTGTAATTGTAAATCATTCCGATTATATTCCAAAAGAGTATCTTCCGACTTTCAGTTCACACCCTATAGAGCTTAATCTTCACAGAATTAAGGAACTGTCGGAACATTTTATATATCTGAATGATGACTATTTTGTTATAAATGAGACTTCACCGGAAGATTTTTTCGTTGATGGATTACCTTGCGATTATGCATTGGAAGATCCGATAACACCTGACCATAAGGACATTTTTAATAATATTTTAATTAATAATATGGTACTGCTTAACAGTCATTATGACAGAAGAACGGTGTTGAAAGAGCAGAAGAAAAAGTTTTATTCCATGTGTGATAAAAAAGCATTTATAACCAATATGTGCTTCAGACCACTTAAAAGGAATCATTTTTTCGGTCTTCACTATTCACACCTTGCATCCAACATATTAAAAAGCACTATTGAGAAGGTCTGGACGGAGAACAGGGAGATACTTGAAGCCACCAGTAGCCATAAATTCAGAAATGCGGATGATGTGAATCAGTTTATATTTAAAAATGAGCAGTATGTAACGGGAAAATTTCATCCATATAACATAAACCGTTTCGGAAGGGCAATACAGCTTGACGATACAATAGAGGGAGCAGTGGAGGATGTATGTCGCACCATTACAGACAGCAGTTACAAAATGATATGTATAAATGACTGCAATATCGAGGATTTTGATAATACCAGAACAAAGATTAACGCGGCATTGGAAAAGATTCTTCCGAATCCGTCAGTATGGGAAAGGTAAATATTATGAGTGAACCTAAGAAAGTATTAATAGCTGGTTTTACTGAAAATAAAGGTGGAATGGAAAGCTATGTAATGAATATCTACAGGAATTGCGACAGGGAAAAACTCCAGTTTGATTTTGTAACCTTTTGTGACAAGGAAGTGGCATATTCTGACGAAATTACTTCCCTTGGCGGAAGAGTATTTCATATTCCGAGAAAAAAACAGTCCGTAAAAGAGCATTACGGTATGATGAAAAAAATATTTGAGAATACTCCGTACGAAGCGGTGTATTTCCAATTTAACATGAAGCCGTTAAGCCTTGATTTATTCAGATATGCCAAGAAATATGGTGTTAAAAAGAGAATAATCCATTCCCACAATACCACAGAGCCAAAGATGTCCGTTAAAGACCGTATAAGGGAAAAACTTGCAGATATGAAGCTTGATAAATATGTTAATTATCGTTTCGCATGCTCTTATGACGCAGGTAAATGGATGTTTGGAAACAGGGACTATAAAGTAATACCTAATTGTGTTAATTGTGACGATTTTAAGTACGATACGGATAGAAGAAACGCAAAAAGACGGGAATTGGGACTTGAAAATAAATATGTTATCGGAACGGTAGGGCGTTTGCAGCCGGCGAAAAATCCGGAATATATAATTGATATAATTAATGAATGTGTGAAAATAGATAAAGAATGTGTTTTGGTTCATATTGGTGATGGAAATCTTAAAGATAAGATAAATAATAAAGTTGAAAAGCTTCATTTGGAAGATAATGTTAAAATGCTTGGTGCAAGAACAGACATCTCAGAACTTATGAATGCAATGGACGCATTTATTCTTCCTTCGTTACATGAAGGTTTTCCTATCGTACTTGTTGAAGCACAGGCGACAGGATTAAGGTGTTATGTGGCAGATAATATTACAAGGGACTGTAACATAACCGGCAATGTGAAATATCTGCCTATAGACGTTACTCCTGATGTATGGGCTGAGACAATAGCACAGGATAAAGATATTGAAAGAAGAGATATGTCGGATATAGTCAGGAAAAAAGGCTATGACATTAAAACGATGGCAGAGGAAATGGAGAAATTTTTTCTTGGTTAAATATCTGTATATAATAGAAAGGACTTACCATGACACAAAATATAGCAGCGGTTGTTGTAACCTATAACAGAAAAGCTTTACTTAAAAAATGTATTGACCATATTCTTAAACAGAGTGCCGGAGCACCTGATATTCTTGTAATAGATAATGCCAGTACGGACGGAACCGAAGGCTTCATTACCGAGGAATATAAGGATGTACCTGAAGTAAAGTATTATAACACGGGTGCCAATCTTGGCGGAGCGGGTGGTTTCTCTTATGGAATTAATAAAGCCGTATGCCTTGATTATGAATATCTCTGGATAATGGATGATGATACCATTCCGGAGGAGGATGCTCTTTCAGAACTTATTAAGGCGGATAAGCTGCTTGACGGTAATTACGGCTTTCTTTCAAGCTATGCAAAATGGATTGACGGAACACCTTGTGAGATGAATGTGCCTGCCATAAGTTATAAATGGCGGGAAAATATCAATCTCATGGATAAAAAAATGATAAGGCTTGATTCTGCTTCATTTGTATCAATGTATATTAAAGCCTCCGTTGTAAAGGAAGTGGGACTTCCTATAAAAGAATTTTTTATATGGGCGGATGATGTTGAATATTCTTTGAGAATATCGGATAAACATCCATGTTACTTTGTATATGGAAGCCAGGTTGTCCATGAGATGGGCAGCAATAAGGCAACCGCTATCTGGGAAACTGATATGGACAGAATTGACAGATATAAGTGTCTTTATCGCAACAGATATTATATTGCCAGAAGAAAAAGCAAGAGAGAAGTGTTTAATTTCTGGATTAACATTAAAAATACCATCAAAGACATTAAGAAGTCGGGATGTTCTGACAAGAGAAAACGTATTAAGATTGTACGAAAAAGTGCTTTAAGCGGATTGAAATTCAAGCCTTCAATCGAGTATCCTGGAGAAAAAGAAAATGGACGTTAAGCATAAATCAGTTAAAGTTAATATGATTATGAATGCGATACTTACAATGTCCTCATTTATTTTTCCGTTGATTACATTCCCATATGTATCACGTATTCTTTTGGCTGAGGGAACGGGCAAGGTTAATTTTGCTACATCCATAATTGCGTATTTTGCAATGTTTGCCCAGCTCGGAATACCTACTTACGGGGTTAAGGCGTGTGCCAGGGTCAGGGATAATAAGGAGAAACTTTCACGCACCGCACATGAGATATTGAGCATCAACCTTTTTATGTGCGTAATCGTGTATATTGCTTTTTTTATATCATTAAAGGCAGTGCCTAAGTTTGCAAGTGAACGCACGCTTATGCTGATTGTAAGTATTACGATTTTCCTCAATGCAATCGGTGTTGAATGGCTCTACAAGGCAATGGAGCAATATACTTATATAACGGTAAGGTCGGTTATTTTTAAACTTGTGGCACTTATTGCAATGTTTCTGCTTGTGCATACAAAGGAAGATTACGTTATATACGGGGCAATTTCGATTTTTGCGTCGGGAGCTTCCAATGTGCTTAATTTTATAAATGTAAGGAAACTTATATATGTAAAACCGGTGGGCGGATATTGCCTGAAAAGGCATTTTAAGATGATTGCTGTATTTTTTGCAATGTCTGTTGCGACCACAGTGTACACGAACCTTGATACTGCCATGCTCGGTTTTATGAAAACCGATACGGATGTTGGATATTATTCGGCAGCGGTTAAAATTAAGACCATTCTTGTAAGTTTTGTAACTTCGGCAAGCTCTGTGCTTTTACCGAGAATGACATATTATATTGAGAATAATGAGAAGAGCGAATTTGACAGAATTGCCAAAAAGACGATGAAATTTATTTTCCTACTTGCATCACCCTGCGTAATTTATTTTATGATTTTTGCAAAAGAAGGTATATATGCTCTCTCAGGCAATGGATTTGCAGGGTCCGTGCTTCCGATGCAGATTATAATGCCAACATTGCTTCTAATCGGTATTACTAACGTTATCGGTATTCAGATTATGGTGCCTATGGGAAAAGAAAAACATGTTCTTTTTTCGGAAATTGCAGGTGCTCTTGTGGACCTTGCGATAAATGCGGCACTTATTCCGGAATATGGTGCGGCAGGTGCAGCAATAGGAACGCTGGTTGCGGAAACGGTGGTACTTATCTGGCAGTATTTTTCACTTAAAGATGTGGCAGGTACAATGCTTAAATCCGTAAAATACTGGCTGATATTTATTGCACTTACGGCATCAACCGCAGCTTCTTTATGGGTAAAATTACTTAAATTTAACGATATACTAGCAATACTTGTTTCGGCAGTGTTATTCTTTGGCATATATCTTCTGGTAATGATAATTTTTAAAGAGCCGCTTGTACATGAAACTTTTATACAGATAAAAAATAAATTCAAAAAAGGAGAATCACAGAAATGAAATACGATTATTTAATAGTTGGGGCAGGACTTTTCGGTGCTGTTTTTGCTTATGAAGCCACTAAAAAAGGAAAAAAGTGTCTTGTAATAGATAAACGTGACCATATTGCAGGTAATATATATACAAAAGAAACAGAGAATATCAATGTCCACCAGTATGGTGCACATATTTTCCATACCTCCGACAGAAAAATCTGGGATTATGTAAATTCCTTTGCGGATTTTAATAACTACATTAATTCACCTGTTGCGGTATATAAGGACGAGCTTTACAATCTTCCTTTCAATATGAATACTTTCTCTAAGATGTGGAATATAAAGACCCCGTCTGAAGCCAAGGCAATTATTGAGAAACAGATAGAGGAACTTAACATAACCGAGCCTCAGAACCTTGAAGAACAGGCATTATCCCTTGTAGGAATAGATGTTTACGAGAAACTTATCAAAGGTTATACGGAAAAACAGTGGGGAAGGGACTGTAAGGAGCTTCCTGCGTTTATTATTAAGAGACTTCCTCTCCGTTTTACATACGATAATAATTATTTTAACGACAGATACCAGGGAATACCAATCGGCGGTTATACAAAGATTGTGGAAAAGATGTTAGAGGGCAGTGATGTTCTGCTTGATACGGATTATTTTGAATTTATCAAAGATAACGAAGGCATTGCGGATAAAGTATTGTTTACGGGAATGATTGATGAATATTATGATTTCTGTTACGGACACCTTGAATACAGAACCGTAAGATTTGAAACGGAGGTTCTTGACTGTGACAATTATCAGGGTAATGCGGTTGTAAATTATACAGACAGGGAAGTGCCTTATACAAGAATAATTGAGCATAAGCATTTTGAGTTCGGAAAACAGGAAAAGACCATTATTTCAAGGGAATACTCTACGGAGTGGGAGCCTGGAATGGAACCATATTATCCTGTTAATAACGAACGTAACAATGATCTTTTTGAAAAGTACAAAGCTCTTGCCGATAAAGAGGAAAATGTAATATTTGGCGGACGTCTTGGCAATTATAAATATTACGATATGGACAAGGTAATTATTGCGGCATTAGAGGCAGTTGAAAAGTATGTACGATAAATTAATCAGTATAATTGTTCCGGTATATAATGCGGAGAATACAATTGGGACTTGTGTGGACTCTTTGGTCCGCCAGTCCCATAAGCTGTTGGAAATAATTCTTGTTGACGATGGCTCAACGGATAACAGCGGTAAAATATGTGATGAACTGGCAATTAAAGACAACAGAATTAAGGTAATCCATAAGGATAACGAAGGAGTGTCCGTTGCAAGAAATACAGGCATAAATAAGGCTGCCGGCTATGCCATAACATTTGTTGACGCAGACGATACACTTGATATAAATGCCGTAAGTCTTATGTTAAACAAAATGCTTAACAATGACTGCGATATCGTTATGTGTGATTACTCTATAATATATTCTGACCATATGGAAAAACATGTATATAGGGAAGATGATTTCTGCCTTGATAAAGAGGGCGTATCGGAATTTCTTGATGATGCATTAAAACCACAGTCAGGTGTGGGTTTTATTTGGGGAAAATTATTCAACAGGGAATTTCTTATTAGAAATAATCTTTTGCTTAATGACAATCTTACGGCGGCAGAGGATGCTGAATTTATGCTTCGCACGGCATTTTATGCGGACAAGGTGGGTTTTGTGGCAAAATCCCTCTATAATTATCTTCACAATACCGTTTCGGCGGTAAGATGTTTCAGAACGGATTATGTTGAAAGATATAGAAAATCTCTTTCTGTGATGTACGATTTCCTCGTGGATAATGGTCTTAGTAAACACCTTGTTACTTATGACAACTGTGTTTTATATCATTTACTCCTTATTGTGGTTAATTATTCTTTTAATCCTGCCAGGGGAGATACAAAGAAAGAACAGACAGCAGCTTTTAAAAAGCTGGTTAAAGACCCTTTCTTTGCTAATGCCATGAAATCACTGCGTTTAAAGGATTTTTCAATGACCAGAAAGATTACCCTTATCTGTATTAAACTTAAAATGTACCGTATGGTAAGGCTTATTGCTTTATTCAGGCAGAAGCAGACAGGAACCTCCTAAAAGTTCACAAAAAGTTCACAAAAAATTAGCACTCTCCTCTTGACATTGCTAATAATAGGTGTTATATTACACCTAGAACAAAGGAAGAGATAAAAATTAAATCTTCCGGTTCCAAGAAAACATGGTTAATGAGCATTTATTTAGAAAAGGAGAGATGACTTATGTTGATGCCTAGTATTTTTGGAGAAAATTTATTTGATGACTGGTTTGATGAATTCCCATTCTATGACAGGGATATGAAGAACACAGAAAAGAAACTTTATGGTAAGAAAGCAGACAGGATTATGAAAACCGATATTAAGGAAACTGATAACGGTTATGAATTAGAGATTGATTTACCTGGCTTTACTAAAGATGAGATTAAGGCTTCGTTGAATGACGGATATCTTACAATCAGTGCAGCCAAGGGACTTGACAAGGACGAACAGGAGAAAGAATCAGGCAGATATATCCGTAGGGAACGTTATGCCGGAGCATGCCAGAGAAGCTTTTATGTCGGTGAAGCTGTTAAACAGGAAGACATTAAGGGTGAGTTTAAGCATGGTATCCTGAAACTCTTCGTGCCTAAGGTAGAAGCTAAGAAAGCAGTAGAAGAGAATAAATATATTGCCATTGAAGGTTAATTTTCAGATGACATAGTATCGAAAAGAGGCGAATGATTATGGCAGATAAGAATCCAAAACATCCTTTGAAGAAAAAAGCTAAGACAAAGGATAAGAAGAAAAACATCTACGAATAGCAGATAGTTAAAAAAGCTGCAGGTGGTAAGTCACCTGCAGCTTTTTTTAACCAAAAGTTACAATTTTTTAACCATTTATTACATTTTACGTTTCAAATGGGATTAATGTGCTAGACTAACACAAAATGAACAGATTGGAATGAGCGGATAAATGATACGAGTAGCCATTTGCGATGAAAATAATAAAACACTTGAAAAGTTGGAGAAATTAATTAAAGATACGCTTGGAAATGAAGTATCGGTATCAACGCATGATAATGTATTTTCACTTGTTACATATGTATGCGATGAGAGGAAAGGAAAACTGGATGCGGTTTATATTGATATTAATGCAGGGCAGAAAGGAGGCATCGCTGCAGCGGAAAGCCTGCAAAAAGAATATCCCAATATTAAAATAATATTTCTTTCTGATGACATCGAGAGGGCTAAAGATATATTCCGGATTAATCCGATATATTTCCTTACAAGACCTTATGAAGAAGATTATGTAAAAGATTCACTTTATAAAATTATACAGATAGTGGATGAAGATAATGCGGAGCTGCTGACAATAGGTAACCCTGAGAGCAGAAAGGGCGATTCCGTTGTTCTTCTTAAGGATATTTATTATATAGAAAGCCAGAAAAGAGTTATAAACATACATTATTATGATGGCTTCAGTACATATTACTACAAACTGGATGAAGTTGAGAAGAAACTTAAGAAAAATTTCCTGCGCACACATCAGAGTTTTATCGTTAATCTTGACAAAGTCAAGAAACTTGTTAATGACGGACTTCTTTTATACGGCGGAACTATAGTTCCCATAAGCCGTTCAAGATATAAGGATGTAGTGGGTACAGTAAGCAGATATCTTAATATAGGAGAGGAGGCATAGAAGATGAATAAATGTGAGAGAGGACACTATTATGATGAAAACAAATTTAGTAAATGTCCTGTTTGTGATGAAGATATGAATAAAAAAAATATTGCATTCCTGGAATGTATATTCGGAACAGGTGTAGGAAAAAAGTATCCTATACACGAAGGTCTTAACCGGATAGGCACGGGATATCAGATGGATGTACATTTGACAGATGATATTCAGATTACGCGTGACAATCATTGTACAATAGTATATGATATAGGTAAGGATAAATATAAAATTGTTCCATCAACAGGTTCATTTACATACCTTAATAACGTTTTGTTAAGAAAACCAAAATATATACATGAGAACGATGTGTTCCGTATTGGGAGAAGTAACTTTCGCTTGGTCAAGAAATAGAACTCAAAGTTCAGAAAGGAAACACTGTATGGATTCTGAAAGCTTAAATAAGCGCGGATACATTGAGGGAATCAGAGGTGTTTATGCAGGGTATATTATAGAATTGGAGCAGGGTGAACAGCTGATAATAGGAAGCTCAGGGTCAGAGGCTAATCTCGTCATAAGGAGTGATAATGTCAGCAGTATGCACTGCGTCATTACCTGTAATGGTATTGTCGGCAGTTACATAGTAACCGATTTCTCAAAGGAGGGTACATACCTTTCGGACGGAACCAGATTAAGCTATGGGAATCCGGCAATTGTCCCTGCCAATACAATTATATATATTGGCGATATTGAGAATGCTTTTAAGGTGAGGTAACATTTGTTACCTCATTTTTACATTGGAGGATAAATGAAATATGCGGAGTGAAAAGAAAAATACAGGATTGGCTGCAGGAGCAGTGTTAATTGCCATACTTATTATCATCCAGATTGGTGATTCGTACTGTTCTGAACTTTATGATAAGATACAGTCACTTTTTCTTATGGATCTGATTATGAATCCCTTGAATATGTCTTTAGAGGATGCAACGGTAATGATTAACAGTGTGGCAATTCCGTTTTATGCGATATCTCTGATGTCACCGGTTTTCAGGGGAATGGTTGATTATCTTGGCAAGAAAAAAGTCCTTTTGCTTAACCTGCTTCTGTATATACCCGGTCTTTTGTTGTGTATGACTACAAGGAAGTACATAGTATTTCTTATTGGTAATTCCCTGATATCACTTAGCACAAGCGTGGATATCCAGTATATATATATTGCTTCATTTATCGATGAAAAGAAGCGCGCCACCGTAAGGGGAATACTTGCGGCGGTAGCAGCGTTATCTGCAGCATCCGTACCTGTTATTCGTAGAATTGCCATAACAGGCAGACCATACGATTATACAAGGATGTATGGAATAGGAATAGCAATTACTGCTTTTGTGGCTGTTATTGTATTTATTTTTCTTCCATGGGACAAAAAACAGACAACAACAGAAAAAATAACACAATTACCCACATGCGGAAATAAAAGAAATTCTGCACTTATATACCTGTATATTGTTATTTTTGCATGGGGTGCAGGTACGTCCGGAATAAAATTCTATAATGAACCTATGATAACCATGCGGTTTAAAACAGACTATATAATTAACATGATTCTTTTTATACAGCCCCTTATAACTATCATAATTAATATAGCAAGCGGCATTATGGGAGACCGTTTATCAAGGAGAAAAGCAATCTGTGCAGATGTGGCTGCCACCGTTGTTTCTCTGATATTATTTATTGTATCAAAGAATTATATTATTACGGCAGCAGCATACGGAATAATGATAGGAGCATATTTTTCTGCCGCAAATATTATAATGTTAATGATAATGGAGGCATCGCCAAAAGAACGTATAGGAAGGAATTTTGCATGGGCAACTGTTTATAACAGTGTCGGAAATGCTATAGGTATGGTATTAATCAGCATACTGGCAAAAAGAATTGGTACATCTGCGGCAAAGAGCGTAATTCTGATTATACCTGCTGTCCTCACGGTAACAGGTATAATTATCAGACCCCGGAAAGTTTCTTGATTTCTTTGATAATTTTTTTCTTTGAGACTCTTTTTGGAAGATATAATATAGCAAAGAAATATATCAGGATAAAAGCAGCCGTTACAGGGAAAAACAACCGGTACTGTCTTGTATGCCACACAAAAAACATAATTACAATGACATACAGCATACATACTGTAATTCCAAGAAAAGCATTGAGTGTACTTTTTCTATGGGCAAATAACATTCTGTCGGATTCAGGCAAAATGTCCTCAATAACCCCGCCATTATTAAAAATTGCCATATTATACAGATAAATTCCCCGGGCTTCATCCACTTCTTTTATATAGTTGTCACATTGTAGTGTAGTATATATTTTTTCAGCATCCTGGGGATGGTTTCCGATGTGTATAATACTGTGGGCTAAAAGTGCAATGCCATGCATTTTTGAACTGTTGGTAATTGCAACTATGATACTGAAAATTCCTGCAGAAAGTATGTATATAAGTACAAAAATATTAACATCTACGTTATCCGGTATCCTGAAAAATCTTCCCTTACTGCCGATAAGATAGTTGAAAATTACGAATATTACCAGAAACAGATTGAGGAAGAACAGTATAAGGTGCTGGTTTATTAATGACCATTTATTACGGTCATAAGCCATGGAAAAGATGTTTTTATAGCATACATTACAATGCAGGGGAATGGTGTCTTTATAATAGTTATCATTAAGGTTAAGACCTGTTTTCTCATATTCCCACCGGTAAATCTTGGCAAGCCCACGGAATTCGGAGGGCTTTGTACCCTTTGGAGACGTAAGCATATCGTAATATTCCCTGTATCTCTTGTCATTGGTTATTCTGTCAGTCACCATACATATAAGGCATACCATAACCCACAAACCTATAAGAACCGGGAAACTTTGAAAAATAAAAGAAGGAATAAGTGCCAGGGCACAGGAAATGACTACCAGTACCATTCCGGCATGGCGCAGTGAATCCCTTGATTTATCGACCTTGGACTTACTTTTGAATATGGGCGTCATAATTCTTTTTATGAATGAGTTTTCAGAGTAATTATCAAAATCTTTTTCACTATAGTCATCAATATACATATACATAGTTCTAAGCTCTGCATAATTTAATGAATAAGAGGTCTGGAACAACCAGAATAAAGTAGTCAGAGAGGAATATATAAGTATAATAATGGAATATATGCTTTGTTCTGTAGTTGAAATGGAATTATATTTCGGAATGAAGTTGGGCGCTAAAGCCAGAATAAATTCCACAATAAGCAAAAATACAAGAATTCCTGTATACAGACGGGTATGACTATTCTTCTTGCTTAAAAAAAGACTGATTCTATGCTTAAATGAGGATTCGGAGATAGAAACAGGTTCAAAAGATGGCTTTTTCTCCGCTACAAATTTCTGAAGCATTGAATCAAAAGTCTGGCTGTTGAACATTCCGTTTAAAATTATCCATACAATGTACTCGTAGTCCGAGGTACATATTACGCGGAGTCTGGCATGAAGGATAACGTCATCCTCAAAAACCTTATCAATAAAGTCACACAAAGCATCCTGTTTTTCCTGCTCAAGATTGTTGGTAAGGGTATTATAGTACAGATACATTTTGCCTATATCAATGGAATCGGCAAATTCCAGAACCGGGAAACGGTTGCTGTTATCCTTGGGATTCATAAGTTCCGAAAAGGAATTACGGATATTGGGATAATTCTGGTACGATAAATCGTCATTGGCAAGAAAATATCCTATCTGTGATTCATTAAAGTCTGACGGTGTATATAAATCATCATATATGAGTTCTTTTATAACTGTATTTACACGGTAAGAACCATTCCTGTTTTTCTCAAAATGAAAGTCATATATGTCGCCTAACTGCGTAAAAAAATCTCGTAATACCATATTCCACGTCCTGTAATAATCATAATATGATGATTATATCACGGATGAATTAATAGTGTAAAGATTACCGAAAAACGGACTTTTTATGTGCACTAACTAATTTCAGTGCGGTAAATTCAGTGACACAGCTGCCGTTTTGAGATATTTTGATATTACAAAATGCGAATGAGGAGCGTTGTAGGAATGATAAATATAGCAATTTGTGATGGAAGCAGGTATTATGCAGATGAACTAAAAAATTATATCTACGAAATTTTGGGAGATAATGTATTTGTTTCGGTTCATGACAATTATTTTTCACTTACGACATATATAGTTGATGAATGTAAAGGAGAAGTTGATGCAGTATATATCAATACCCGCATCGGAAAAGATGATGGAGTAAAAGTAACATCAAGTCTCAAATCGGATTATCCGTATATCAGATTCGCTTATATGTCGGAAGACATACAGGAGGTAAAACGTATATTCGGCTCAGATCCTTTTTATTTTCTTACAGAACCATATTGCAGGGAGTATATAGAAGATTCTTTATACAAACTTATTAATATGATTAATGAAGATAATGACGAGTCGTTATTTATCAAAAACCGGGAAAAATATGTAAGGATTAAGCTGAAAAACATATATTATGTAGAAAGTGAATTAAGGCTGCTGCACATATATACCAACAGCGGAATGTACACTACATATATGACAATCGAAAACGTACAGGAAAAACTGAACGGCAATTTCATAAGGTGCCACAGAAGTTATATCGTAAACAGCAGTAAGATTATGAAAATAGAAAAGGACAATATAAAATTATACAATGATAAGGTAATACCTATCAGCAGAAGCCATTATAAAGATCTTGCAGAAGATTTCCTTAATAAATTAACTAGGCAAAAATAATAAAATACTTTAAAATGGAAAAAACGATTACATTTATGGAGGTTTTATGACATATTTGCTTATTGTATCATTGATTATTTTTGCCTGCGTATTATTGAGCAGAATATCCGGAAAGCTTGGAATACCAATACTGCTTTCATTTATTGTACTTGGTATGCTTTTTGGTTCAGATGGCATATTCAAGATACATTTTGACGACTATTCTTTTGCTGAGAATATATGTTCTGTAGCATTGATTTTTATTATGTTTTATGGCGGATTCGGTACCAATGTAAGATATGCTAAAAATGTTGCGGTAAGGGCAGTACTTTTATCAACTGTAGGTGTTCTTGTTACCTTTGCGGTTACAGGTGTTTTCTGTCATTTTGCTCTCCGTATGAATCCGGTTGAATCATTTTTAATCGGCGCTTTAATAAGCTCAACGGATGCAGCATCAGTCTTTTCAATACTTCGTTCCAAGAAACTCAATTTAAAATATAATACGGCGTCAATGCTTGAAATAGAAAGCGGAAGCAATGATCCTTGTGCATATATGCTTACGGCAACAATGATAGCCATAGCAAAAGGCGGTGCAAGCGTTAACGGTATTGCCATTCTCATTGTCAGGCAGGTCTTTCTGGGGCTGTTATTCGGTGGCATTATTGCTGTAGTATCTTATTTTATTCTTAAGAAGGCAAGGTTCTCCATAGCCGGTTTTGATATGATATTTGTTGTGGGAATAGCCCTTGCCGGATATGCCATACCACAGGCTTTTGGCGGAAATGGTTATTTGAGCGTATACATAGTAGGTATTGTGATTGGTAATATGAAGGATATTTACAACAAAAGAAATCTTGTTAATTTCTTTGATGGAACAACGGGACTTATGCAGGTGCTTATATTTTTCCTGCTGGGGCTTTTGTCATTTCCATCGAGAATACCTGCTGTTATCGGGCCTGCACTTCTGACGGGATTGTTTATTATGGTGGTTGCAAGACCTATAGCTGTTTTTCTTGTAATGCTGCCGTTTAAAAGTAAACTTAAACAGATACTTTTAGTAGCTTTTGCAGGTCTTAGGGGAGCGTCGTCCATTGTTTTTGCCATATTTGCGGTGCTGTCCGTTAATACGGATAATGATATTTTTCATTTTGTATTTTTTATTGTATTATTCTCAATACTTTTTCAGGGTAGCCTTCTTCCTTTCGTTGCCAAAAAACTCGGCATGATTGATACCAAAGCCGATGTAATGAAGACATTTAACGATTACGCCGAGGAAGTCCCCGTACAATTTATACAGGTGGATATTCCCAAAGAACATACCTGGTGCAACAGAAAAATAAAGGACATCATATTGCCGCCACAGACTCTTATAGTGCTTCTTAAAAGAAATGGCGAGAATATAATACCCAACGGAGATACCCTGCTTCTTCCCGAAGATACCCTTATTCTCAGTGCTATTTCACCTGAACAGGTTGACGGAATTACACTTTCAGAAATAGTAATAGACGAGGGCAGCAGGTATTTAGGTAAAAAATTATCTGAGATTCCTAAAAAAGAGGGTTCTCTTGTGGTAATGATAATGCGGAATGACAGCATAGTAATTCCTAACGGAAGCATAAGCCTTGAAGAAGGAGATACGATTGTAGTTATTTAAAGAATTTTTTTACATAAAATGCACATACTAAACTACAAATAATGTAGGGATGGTAGTATTTTATGGAAATGGAAAGATTATATGATGCTGTAATTATAGGAGGCGGACCTGCAGGGCTTACCGCCTCTTTGTATCTTGCGAGGGCAGGTTACAGGGTGCTTGTAATGGAGGAAAATAATTTCGGAGGACAGATAGTCATTACCGAGAAGGTTGTTAATTATCCGGGGATATATGAGACAAGCGGTGCAGAACTTACGGGAATTATGAAAAAACAGGGGACACGTTTCGGAGCGGAGTATCTTAAAGCCAAGGTTCTGTCACTTTGTCCTGATAAGGATATTAAGGTTATTAATACGGATAAGGGTGTTTTTTACGCTTTTTCCATACTTATAGCCACAGGGGCACATCCGAGAATGATTGGGTTTCCGGGAGAAGAGGAATATAAGGGTAAAGGAATTGCGTATTGTGCCACCTGTGACGGAATTTTTTTTAAGGACAAGGAAGTATTTGTCATTGGCGGAGGATATGCGGCGGCACAGGAAAGTGTTTTTCTTACCAGGTACGCAAGTCATGTTACGATTATCATGAGGGAAAAAGAGTTTACCTGTCCCGAAAAAGTATCCGCAAAGGCAAAACAGAATGAGAAAATATCAATTCTTTACAATACCAAGGTGTTAGAAGTCAGGGGCGATGAGGAGATGATAAAAAGTATTACCTATTGCAATGACCTGACAGGGGAAAAGACTACTTTTGCACCGGATAACGAAAGATTCGGAGTATTTATATTTGCAGGCTATGAACCGGCCACGGAATTTGTAAGGGATATTATTAAGTTAAACGATAAGGATTATATTGTGACGGACTGTGCTAAAAAGACAAGTATTGACGGTGTGTATGCGGCAGGTGACGTGTGCGAAAAAAATCTCCGTCAGGTTGTAACGGCGGTGGGGGACGGCGCTACTGCCTCAACGGAGATGGAGAGATATATTTCCGAAATCAAAAAGCGTAAATTATAATTTCTTAAAAGTTTTTTTATAAATGATTACCGCGGCGAAAGCTGTTATAAATTCTGTTATCCAGAAGCTGTGCCATACACCTTCGGCACCGATAACCTTATTAAGGATACATGCAAGAAGAAGCATTATGCCTATATACCTTAATATGGAGATAATAAGTGAGCTTATACCTTTTCCGAGGGATTCAAGTGCACCTGATATGGTGACAGGTATTGATGAAACGATAAATCCTATGCTTATTATTCTTATTGCCCGCACCCCGATTGCTATTGTGTCCGGATTGGATGAAAAAATTCCTATCAGCCTGTCCGGTGCAATAAGGCATAGTATGGTTCCGAGAGTCATGACAATGCCGATTATAGAGAGGGAACAGATAAAAATATTACGCACGCGTTTATGCTCTCCGGCACCGTAATTAAAGCTGAGAACAGGCCGCATTCCCTGCACAACACCGTTTGCCGTAAGGTATAGGAAGGTCTGCAGCTTGTAATAAGAGCCGAGGACAAGGACATATCCGCCCTGATATACCGATAATATCTTATTAAGTACAAATACCTGAAGTGATGGTAATGCCATATTAAGACCGGCAGGAATACCGATTGAATACAATTTCTTACATATTTTTCCGTCAAAATGCAGTTCCTTGAGAGAAAAACGTACCGGGACGGAAGAGAATGTGTAGAATAAAAAATATGCCAGAAGAGTGACGCACTGGCCTGTAACGGTAGCTATTGCTGCACCTTTAATCCCCATTGCAGGGATAAAGCCGGCACCGAATATGAATAAGGGATCAAGGATTATATTGGTGACACATCCTGCCATCATACAGATCATTGATACTTTCATGCGTCCCACCGCCTGAAAAGTTTTTTCAAAGGTCATGGATATTGATACCGGTATGCAGAATGAGAAAACAACATAAGAATATTGCATTCCCGAAGATATGACATCCTTATTACCGGTAAATAACTTTAAAAAGACAGGAATTGTCGTCAGAAAAAGTACCGTGAGGACAACTCCGTGAATTATATTGAAAAACATTCCGAGGGATGCTGCGGTGTCTGCAGTTTCTTTGTCATTGGCACCCAGGTAAAACGCCACTACGGCATTGATTCCTATACCAAAACCCACGGTAATTGCAGTAAGCACATTCTGCAACGGAAATACAAGTGAAAGTGCTGTCATTGCATCTTCACTGATTTTTGCGACAAAATACCCGTCGACTATGTTATATAAAGCATTTACAAGCATTGAAATTGTCATGGGAAGGGCCATGGAAATAACTAATGGAAGTATTGGTTTTTTTTTCATAAATTCCTGATTCATAAAAATGCCTCCTTGACAATCGTACTATAACAAAGCAAAATGAATAATGTCAATATGAACAACATGTGCTATAATTAGAAACGATACGAAAATAGAAAGAGGACAGGCATGAGTTTATATTTAATTGATTACGAAAACGTAAGAGAAAAAGGCTTTGAGGGAGTAGAAAAGCTGACCGGGAGAGATGAAGTTATTATATTTTACAGTGAATTCATTAAGAATCTGCCATTCCAGATTCATGTGGAATTAATGAATTCCAAAGCAAAATATGAATATTTTGCCACACATAAGGTTGGCAAGAATTATCTTGATTTCCAGCTTGCCACATTTTTAGGCTACAGAATCGCCCAGGGAGGAACCGGTAATGTTGTAATTATCACAGGGGATACAGGCTTTGACAGTATTGTTGACTTCTGGGAAGAAAGAGGTGTAACAATTTGCAGAAAAAGCTATATATCAGGCAGACCTGAATGTGGAAAGGCACATAAGAGTGCAGCCGTAAAGAATCCGGATACTGTACATAAGAATCAGCCGCAGCCTGTTGAAAGTCCGCTTGCAAAGCCGGACAAAGAGCAGGATGGAGCTTCACAGGTTAAGGCTGTACGCAGGAGAGAACTGATTATTGAGTTCCCTGATAAGTACAAGCATATGATTAGAAGTACGGTTATCGTTCCCGGTTTTACAATCGGCAATTACAATACTATTTACAGTGCAATCATGAAAAGTGAGAATACACTGGAACTCAACAATAATATTGTAAAAGCATTTGGAACAGAGCTTACAGGCAAGATTTATAAGCAGATTAAAAATGTGTACAGAGTGTATATGCACGATGAATACGGAGTAGATGTATGAGATACGACATAGCAGTTATCGGTACAGGTCCCGCGGGACTTTCGGCAGCCATAAATGCAAAAAACCGGAACCGGAATATAATTATTTTCGGCAAAAAGAATTTATCGGACAAAATAATATCGGCCCATGAAATTAATAACTACCTTGGATTGTATGGAATGACAGGCATGGAAGTAGTAGAAGCATTTAAGAATCATATTGACAGGATGGGTATAGAAATCACTGAGGAAAATGTGATTTCCGTATATCCTATGGACGATTATTTTTCCATACTTTCATCAGACGGTATGTATGAATCATCAACGGTTATACTTGCAACAGGTATTTCTTTTGGCACACCGGTAAAAGGTGAAAAAGAATTTCTTGGAAAAGGTGTCAGTTATTGTGCTACATGTGATGCAATGTTTTATCGTAATAAGACGGTTGCGGTAGCAGGATTTTCCAAGGATAGCGAATCGGAAGCTAAGTTCCTTTCGGAAGTTGCTTCCAAGGTATATTATGTGCCATATACGGACAGCAACCTTTGTGATACAGATAAAATTACGGTGATACACGATAAGATTATTGAAATTACAGGAGAGCAGAAAGTTACGGGAATCAGGCTTAAAGAATCCCGGCTGCAGGTTGACGCAGTTTTTATACTGAGAGATTGTATTGCTCCGGACAGGCTTATTCCGGGACTTAAGATTGAGAATAACCATGTATGCACAGACAGAAAGATGCGTACCAATATCCAGGGCTGTTTTGCCGCCGGAGATATTACCGGAACACCTTACCAGTATATCAAATCCGCAGGAGAAGGCAACGTAGCTGCGTTGTCGGCAGTTGAATATTTAAGTAAAAAATGATTACAGGAGAATATGATGGGAAACAATCGTAGAAGAAAGAAAAAGAGCAGGACAGGTCTTTACATCTGCTTAACATTTATAATATTATTTTTTTTGGTAATAGTTACGCTCGCGATAATGGTACTGCTAAGGCTTAATAAATTGGATAAGAAGGACGATACGGTTTTGACAGCAAAGACAACAGCGTCATCCGAGGCTGTTACAACAATACCTGTGACATCAGAGGAGACCACTACGGAATACGAGGTTACGATAGGCAGCAAAGTTGTAAAAAGCACGGATGAGGAACTGGATTTAAGCGGGATGACTTTTGATGGTACAGATTCGCTTATAGCGTCATTATCAAAGCTTCCTTCATTAAAACATGTGGATTTATGCGATTCCAACCTCACCAATGAACAGATGGAGATCCTGCAGGCAAAATTTCCGGACATAAAATTTGTATGGAAGGTTACACTTGGACTTTGGACCATAAGAACCGATACGGTTGCTTTTTCCACTTTAAAAGACGGTTCTATTACATACAGACTTACCAATGATGATTGCAAAGTGCTTAAGTATTGTACAGATATGGTAGCCCTTGATATAGGACATAACAAGGTTACGGACATATCCTTTTTACAGTATATGCCTGATTTAAGAATTCTTATTCTTGTGGACAATTGGGACGGAGATACTTCCGACCATTATCTCAACGATTTATCATATGTAAAATACTGTAAAAAACTTATGTATCTTGAGTTTTTTGTAGGAGATGTGACAGATCTTAGTGTACTTGCGGATTTAAATGAAATGGTTGACCTTAATATAAGTTACAATCCGGTAAGTGACATTACACCATTACTTAATTATCCAAAACTTGAAAGACTTTTTCTTGAGCATACCAATGTATCTGAGGCAGACTATGAACTTTTGAAAAAAACATATCCTGATGCACAGATTGTACTTTACGGAGAAGGCTCTGTTGACCAGGGCTGGAGAACACATCCCAGATATTACGCAATGAAGGATATGTATGTTAAAAATTACGTTAACGATTTGTTTAAATAGGTAACATATTGGAGGATATATGGACAACAACGTTGAAAATAACATAAATTCGGAATTTAACGGACTTACTGCTGCGGAAGTCAATGCGAGGATTGAAGCAGGCAAAATTAATATTGCGGATGACAGTTCCGACAGAACAACGGGAAAGATAATCCGTGATAATCTTCTGACATATTTTAACCTTATATTTCTTGTGATAACGGTGCTTTTATGCATTGCCGGAGCATTCAGGGATTTAACATTTCTTCCTATCATAATCGGCAATATTTTAATCGGAATTGTCCAGGAACTTCGTGCAAAAAAGACTCTGGATAAAATGAAAATACTTAACGCCGGACACGCTGTTGTTATAAGAGAGGGCAAAAGACAAAGGGTAACGGCGGAAGAACTTGTTATAGATGATCTTGTATGGCTTTCTTCGGGAGATGCCATATGTGCCGATTCTGTTGTAGTTTCAGGTGAGATAACCGTTAACGAATCAATGCTTACAGGTGAGGCAGACGGAATAGTTAAGAAAGAAAATGAAGAACTTCTGTCAGGAAGTTTTGTTGTATCAGGCGAAGGCTATGCCAGACTTACAAGGGTTGGCAACGATTCATACATTTCCAAGCTCACTAATGAAGCCAAGGCTTTGAAAAAAGGCGAAGAGTCGGAAATGATACGTTCTATCAATATGTTTGTAAAGGTTATAGGTATTATTATAATACCTATGAGTGTTATCCTTTTTGTGCAGGCATTCGTATTCCGGCATGCATCTTTCAGAACGAGCATAACGTCGATGGTTGCCTCGATAATCGGTCTTATTCCGGAGGGACTTTATCTTCTCACAACGCTTGCACTTGCTGTCAGTATGATGAAACTTGCCAGGGATAAAGTACTTTTACATGATATGAAGAGTATTGAATCCCTTGCAAGGGTAGATGTGCTTTGCGTTGATAAGACAGGAACAATAACCAAGCCGGAGATGACAGTAACTGAAATTGTATCCTGTGATGATTCGATGAATGAGGTTTTTACAGATTATGTTATGTCATCAATCGATAATAACGCTACAGCGGTGGCGTTAAAGAAATATCTCAATGACAATAATGTTATGAACGGCAAAAGGACAGCATCAAAAGTGTATCCATTTAATTCAACCGTAAAATACGGTGCAATGGCATTTAACGATGACTATTATGTGCTTGGCGCTCCGGAGTTTATAATTAAAACAGGATTTAATAATTTAAAAGACGATATCAGCCAATATACAACTAAGGGCTACAGGGTAATTGTACTTGCAAAAGCCGAAAGCCTGACAAGGGACGGTGTCATTGACGGTGAGATACTTCCGTTAGGATTTGTTGTACTTGCAAACGAGATAAGAGATAACGCTGTGGAGACTTTTACTTATTTCAAGGAACAGGGTGTTGCAATCAAAGTTATATCGGGTGATAATCCTGCGACCGTATCAGAAGTCGCAAGACAGGCGGGAATAGAAAACGCGGAAAAGTATGTTGATGCATCCACTCTTACCGATAATATGATGATTTCAGAGGCGATTGCCAAATATACGGTGTTTGGCAGGGTTACGCCTAAACAGAAACAGCAGTTTGTTAAAGCTCTTAAAATGCAGGGACATACTGTTGCAATGACCGGTGACGGTGTAAATGATATCCTTGCCTTGAAAGATGCTGACTGCAGTGTTGCAATGGCATCGGGAAGCGAAGCTACAGCCCAGGCGGCACAGATTGTACTCCTTGATTCGGATTTTTCAAGAATGCCTGAAATTGTTCTTGAAGGACGAAGGGTTGTTAATAATGTGCAGCGTTCCGCAAGCCTTTTCCTTGTAAAAAATATATTTTCATTATTGCTGACGATATTTTCTACGGTATTGATGATTTCATATCCGTTAATGCCATCGCAGGTATCGTTAATAAGTATGTTTACAATCGGTATTCCGGGATTTTTACTTGCACTTGAACCTAACAAATCAAGAATTAAAGGCCATTTCCTTGGAAATGTGCTGTTAAAGGCATTGCCTGCCGGATTAACGGATTTCTTTGCGGTATCGGCACTTGTTATATGCGGACATGTTTTTAATATCCCATCTACGGATATAGCTACTGCCTCAACATTGCTGATTGCCGTTGTTGGTTTCATGATTATGATTAAAATAAGCCATCCGTTTAACAAATTCAAATACGGAATACTTGCACTTAATATCTTCGGACTTATTTTCTGCGGATTGTTCCTTGACAGTCTCTTTGCAATGAGTGATATGTCCAATATATGTATTTTGCTAACGATTGTATTTGGGTTTGCGGCTGAATCAATGTTCAGATATATAACAATTTTTGTGGAATTTATACAGAACAGAATGAGAAAGAAGAAAAATGCTTTACGATAAAGACATAAGAGAGCCGTTGTTTATGTATTTTGAAGAGAAATACGGCAAGACCCGTGTGTTTGAGGAAAAACGCATGGGTAATTCAAGGGCGGACATATTAATAATTACAGAAAAAGATTTTATCGGCATCGAAATAAAAAGCGATGCCGATACTTATGCAAGGCTGTCCGGGCAGGTTAAGGATTATGACCGCTATTGTGACTACAACTATGTGGTTGCAGGCAGCACCCATGGAATTCATATAGGTGAACATGTGCCTGAATACTGGGGAATTATAACCGTCGAAGGGACAGAAAAAGGTGTTGATTTCTACGAACTTAGGGCACCGTCTAAAAACCCTAAGGGGAGGATAGACAACAAACTTGCTATCTTATGGCGTCAGGAAATGGCACATATCCAGAAACTTAACAATATGCACGAATACAAGAGGGAGAGCAAAGCTTTTGTGACTTCAAAGATACTTGAAAAAGTTCCGCATGACATACTTGAAAAACAGATATGTGATGAATTATTTGAAAGGGATTATACAACAATAGCAGAGTCGATAGCCAGATACAGGGAAGAAAACGGACTTCATAAAAGAAGAAAAAAACGTATTTCAAAACGATATAAAATTAAATAAATTGTATTAAAGAATGTTGAAAATTTGACCGTATTATGTTAAAATTAAACATATATTTGCAAAAGAAAGGAGACATGATATGAATATAGCAATACAGTGTTGCAGCTTGATGATTCTTATAGTGATTATGTATTTATATCTGAGTTGTAAAAAGGTATTTCTTAATTCGGAATTCGCTTTTTTTAACTTGCTGTGTTCTACCGTTCTTTGTGTATTTATGGATATTATATCCATAGTTTTGATGAGTAAGTATGATTATTTCGGAAGAGGGATCGTAAACGGAGTAGCTAAGTTTTATCTTATTACAGTGGTTAATGTTGCCAGATGTTGTCTCATGTACATTATGAGTAATGTATACGACAATGGAGACAAACTTAAAATTTCAAGATTAGCAGTGTATGGATCCTTTGCAATTGTATGTATAGGTATATGTGCTGCACCTATTGAATTCGTATCAGATGGGAAGGTGGTATATTCAAAGGGCTTGAGTCTTTATGTATCATATGTTTTCCTGTGTATATTCACTCTTCAATCGGTAGCACTGCTTGCTAAATACAGCAGGGTGCTTAATAAAGACAGAGTTAAGGTTATGAGCCTCTGGATTATATTATGGATAGCCGTATGTGTTATACAGGCATTTTACAAAAAACAGCTTATCGTAAGCTTTGCGATTACACTGGGTATGCTTGTGGTATACATAAGACTTGAGAATCCGGAATCCGCACTTGACAGGGAAACCGGACTTTTTAACCAGAATACATTCGGTCCGTATGTAAGCCAGCGTTTCCGTAACGGTGAACGTTTTTCACTCATAATGGTAACTTTTGATGATTTTAATAAAGCACCGGTATCCGGGACTATCAGATGTAAGAAAGAGATAATCAATCTTTTTAAGGATATACCGAATACTTTTGCCTTTAAGACGAATGAAAATGACATATATATCTTATATAAACATTCCGAAGAAGCGGAAAAGATGTTTGAGCTCCTCAGAAGAAGATTTATTCTTTATGGGGATAAAGAATTCCGGCCATACATATCTTATATGCCACATTCTTCCATAACTGATAATATTGATGATATGCTTCATATGTTCAGACAGGCGAACAGAAGTAATGAGATGGTGGAACACCACTGCATTATTATAGATAAAGCATTCAGGGACAGGATGATGGAAGTACAGAAAATCGAAAAGATGGTCAATGACGCTATTGAGAATAACAGGATAGAAGTTTATTACCAGCCAATATATTCCACCGAGAAGCATATCTTTACATCTGCCGAAGCACTTGTGAGAATAAGGGATGACAAAGGAAAAATTATCCCGCCCGCAACATTTATCGAGATTGCGGAACGTAACGGTACGATTCTTAAGCTTGGTGAGATTATTTTTGAAAATGTCTGTACTTTTATTGAGACAAGTGATGTGCTTCAATACGGACTGGAATATATTGAAGTCAACTTATCCGTAGTCCAGTGTGAACATGAAGATCTGGCCAAAGAATTTATTGAAATTATGCGTAAGCATAATATATCAGGCGAGACGATTAATCTTGAAATTACAGAAACGGCTACACTTGCTTCAAAGAAGAAACTTATTGCCAATATGATTGCCCTTAGGAATTACGGCGTGGGATTTTCACTGGATGATTTTGGTACGGGTCAGAGTAATCTTAATTACATAGTGGACATGCCTGTGGATATTGTTAAATTTGATAAACAAATGACCACGGCATACTTTGAAAGTACAAAAGCCAAATATGTAATGGATGCGGCAATGCACATGATTCATGGCATGAAGCTTAATATTGTTTCAGAGGGTGTTGAGACTGCGGAGCAGCTTGATACCATGGAAGAACTTGGAATACAGTATATACAGGGATATTATTTTTCAAAGCCGTTATCCCAGAATGAATATCTTGATTTTATTCATAAAAAAAATAAAGATTATTATGAACAGCATAATAAACAATAATTACTTGACAAGGTTATTTATAGCATATAAAATAACCTTGTTTTGTTTTATCTAAATATTTTTAGGTAATTATTTTAAATTATTTTTTAGGAGAATTTTAAAAATGGTATTTGACA
>ERZ1034920.250-NODE-250-length-44168-cov-55.775962_pt1 | contig 44168 bp, 43 predicted proteins | sample MGYA00520688_ERZ1034920 | MGnify/ENA primary metagenome ERZ1034920 (study PRJEB33766, sample SAMN09781785) | gut metagenome | biome: gut microbiome | host: Homo sapiens | place: Madagascar | study: EMG produced TPA metagenomics assembly of the PRJNA485056 data... | reverse complement strand
TTAAAGCGGAGTTTGGGAACATTCTTACCCCTGTCTTCAAGATGATAACTTGAGGTCAAAAATTCTTCTAAATACCTTAATAAATAGATATATGGAGGAATTTATTATGAAAAAAATGACAAAAAACACTACTTTTAAAACTTTGACACACTTATGGTTAAAAGAAAAACAATCTTTAGTAACACCATCAACCTATGCTGGATTTTTACTTATTGTTGAAAATCACCTGATTCCGTATTTTGGAACTCAAAAAATATATTATATCAATGAACCTAAAATTCAAGAATTTATTTTTTATCTATTCAATAATGGAAGACTTAATAATAAAGGTGGTTTAACCGTTAAAACTATTCGAGATATTATTCTTGTATTAAGACTTACATTAAATTTCGCATACAAATCAAGAGTAATAGAGGCTTTAAACTGGAACTTAATAGAATATCCTAAAGATTTGTCCGTTAAAAAAGTTATAGCATTATCCAAAGATGAAGAACAAATGTTAATACAAACAATTTATTTAAATTTAACAAGAAAATCCGTTGGGATACTGCTGACATTATTTACTGGATTAAGGATAGGAGAGCTATGTGGTTTGCAAATGTCAGACATATCATTATGCAATAATACTATTACTGTAAACAAAACCGTTCAAAGAATTTATGATAAATTAAATAAAACATCTTATATTCATATCGGAGCACCAAAAACAAAGAGTTCTCAAAGAACTATACCTGTACCATCATTATTGATGAATATTGTAAAAAAGTTTTATACTAATAACCCTAATCATTACTTTTTGACAGGAAAAACAACACCAACAGAACCAAGAGTTTACAGACAATTTTTTACAAGATTCGTAAAAAAACATAAACTAACCCCGATAAAATTTCACGAGCTACGGCATACCTTTGCAATTAGAGCAATTGAAATATCTGATTTTGACATAAAGTCGCTATCTGAAATCTTAGGACATAAAAATGTATCATTTACTCTAAATGTCTACGGCAGAGCAAATCTTCAACAAAAAATCAAATGCATGAATCTGTTGAATGATTTACTATAATACTTAATACTTAGTATATTTATGTTAACATTAAAAACAAAGAGGAATGTAATATTGAGTATTATTGATAAAAAGAAATTGTCTGAATTGATAAAAAACATCCAATGTATAGAAACAACTTTAGGAACATTTAATATTGGTAAAACAATAGGAGAGGGTGGAACATCTATTGTAAGAAAAGCTCATATTGATAATTTAAATAAGGAATTTGCTATTAAATTCTTGGCTGAAAATTTGAAAGCAAAACCTTCAAAACAGTATAAAAGATTTAAGCAGGCCTATATAAATTTATTTTATGACCAACATTTTCTTCCGATTGTTCCACAATTATATTTTGGAGAATTACAAGAAAAAGATTTCATAATACCATTTACGATTATGCCATATCTGCCTAAAACTTTGAAAAACTACAGAAAAGGGTTGGGAAGTAATTTTAATTTTCAGAATTTTGAAAATATTTTTAATTGTTTGCTTAATAACATTGAAAAAATTCATCAAAACAATATTATACATAGGGATATAAAACCGGAAAATATTTTTATAGCAGGTAATAATCTCTTAATAGGGGACTTTGATATTTCAAAATTTAACGATACGAATCATATAAAATTGATAGATACGCGTTCTGGAGAAAGACTTGCAAATTATGCTTTTTCTGCACCGGAACAATCTGATTCAACCCTAGGAAAAGTGAGCAATGCTTCGGATTGGTTTGCATTTGGACAAGTTTTATACTGGTTAATAACACAAAGTACAATCAAAGGACAAAATCCAGTTCAAGTGAAAGAAATTGATAAAAGTTGGTTTAAATATAATGATCTAATAAATAAATTAACTTCCCAAAATCCTCAAGAACGATTAAGTAGCAAAGGTGATATTGAAATTTTTTTAAAAAAGGATGATGAATCAATAAAGCAATTTGAACAAGAAAATAATATTATTAGAAGTAATGAAATATTTAATGAAATTCTTCGTAAAAATTTTCCAGGGAAACGTAATTTATTTAAAATCAATGACAAATCTGAAATTCAAAACTTATTCTATGACTTAAACAATAATGTAGAAGTTACACGTCTGTATTATCGATTTTACCATCTAACTGGTGGTGATTTTTATATTCGTAGGATTGAAAAAATGCAAAATCATATTGACGGTGAATTTTGGCTTTTAAATAATTATGAATTTTATATTAATAATCTATGGATATACAAAGATGATGTCGGATATGATTTTATTGTAATTGATATAAAAGCAATGAAAACTAATGATGTTTTTGGAGAACCTTGCGAGTCAAGTGTATGGGTTGGTGCAGGTTATGATCAAGGAGAGTACATTTCAAGTAATGAATATGAAGACGGTTATTCCACAAAATTAGGTAAATTATCAAATGATGCTGAATTTAGAGAAAGATATGTAAAAAAAGACCTATTAGTTATATCCCCACAATTCAGTAGTATGTATAATGCATTTGAAGGTGAAAATATCAAAAAGTTATTTACATTATATAAAAATAATAATTTGGTGTTAAAAGAAGAATTTTTAAAAGAAATCATGCCACCAAAAGTATTAAGACATATATCTCATTTGATGATTTTAGGTTACTAAAAATAAATTTTTATCATTATATAGTAATTTACTTTTTCCGGTCATATAAATAATCATCTTCATCTCATTGTTAATTAAATTTTGTTCTGTATGTTAAATTACATGGATATTAATGAGTTTTTGAAAGAATTTGTCGATAAATAAATTTCCTATTGATTATACTGAGTTATAATTTGCGAAATGTTAAGGTCTTTTAGGGGAAAAGTAGCAAAATTTATTTTTATTTGTTTTGTATTAATGGAGGTACAAATGAGTATTATAATAAATGGAATTCGAGCTATTTCTGGTAGAAGGATTTCTCCGCAAAAGAGAATATTTCAACGTGAAGTTTCGAATTTGCTTAATCAAGATATAAATGACATTGTTGAATTAACAAAAAATTCTTCTAAAAAACAATTATCGCTATTGAGTGAATTAGCTACTAATTTTAATAGATTTAATTTTTACAGAGAGCCTGTAAAGAAAGATAACCCAAAACTTGTGAATGTGATTGTTGGAAAAATTAAAAAGCCGACTAAAATGCACTCATATATTTGTAACAAGTTTTCGGATTCATTAGAAAGTTTGAACACTATTATTGATTGGGCAGGAAATAACAAAAAAAGATTGAATTTTGTTGCTCAATTGAATGAAGATCTATTTAAGTATGAAAGACCGGATGGAAATACATTGATTCCTGATTTATTAAAATCAGAACATGCCGATGAATATATGAAAAAGTATGACGAAATAAGGTCTTATTTGAAATTAAATAAAGATAATCCGAATGTAGTTTCTGAACTTGATAAAAAATTTGCAGGAAAACAATTTGATGGACAATATTTTAATAAAGAATTGAATACGGATAAAAACCGAGCAAAATATCCTTTGTTGGATAGAGCTATTGTTAACGGTGAAAGTAGTTTGAATTTATTGACACAAGAAAATCATAAATTGGCAAGAATGATGTCAAAAGTGTTTTTTCCTACTGATGAAATGATGAAAAATGGTGCAGCAGAAGACGTTGCCAATATTTTAATTTCTACAAATAAGAAAAATGCTCCGTTAAGAGAAGAATTGTTAGGAAGGTTTACTCCGACTATTCGTGGAATTGATAGTGATTTTAGTTATGAGCAAGATAAAAAATTGAAATTGTTGGCAAGATTATATGATACTATTGATGCGGATAAAAATGCCAAAAATTTTGTTAGAAAATCTTTGCCCAAACTAGATGGAAACTTCCAATTAGATGAATTTGTAGATATTTTGGATAATGTTTCAACTAAAAAATTAAACATTTTTAGAGATAATGCTTGGAATATTATTTCAAAAACTACAGGAAAAGAAAGAATAGATGCGCTAAACAATAATATAACGGATGCCTTTTTCGAAACAGAGAGTACTAGGCTTTCAAATCGACAAAAAATTCAATATGGATATATAAAAAGACGTTCTTTGTTTAAGAATATGTCAATTAGAATTAAAAATAGTCTAAATAAATTAAGAGATGCGGTTACATCTGATACTCAACCAAAAATATCTACGACAACGGAAGTAGTAATTCCAAAAAATATTGAAAAAATTGAACCAAAACCGCTTGTTCAGCCAGAAAAATTTGTTAAAAAGTCAATTTATGCTAAACCTGAAATTTTACCTATTAGTAGAACTGCAAAACGTGAAATTTTGAAAGAAAAAGTAATTTCTTTTGTAAAAAATAAATTGGGTGAAAAAACATTTAGTCGTCAAAGCGATGATTTTGGTAAAAATGCAACACAAATCAGGTTGAAAATGTTACCAGAAATCTTTGCATCAATTGCAGATACAAGAAAAGTCGATAGAATGATTGGTAAAAACAAAAATCAATCTTCAAACAAAGATGTTTTAACTTTGTATTCAAAAATCAACGGACAGAATAAAAAGTTTGTAAATTACATGTTGAAGAAACGTAATGCAGATAATTCTCGTATGTTTGAGGTTCGTGATATTATTGCAATTCTTGATAAGGCGGAAAATAAAATTGCGAATAATAAAAAATTAAATTCAGATTACCGTGCAAAAGATGCAAAAGCTTATTATAATCACTTGTTTGATGCAAAAGTTGAACAGTATGGAAAATTGCAAAGAGCAAAGAAAACAAAATAAATAATGTGAAAATTGCTGAAAAGACATGTATATTACATACATGTCTTTTTCTTGTTAAATATTGTTAATATTTTGCAAAAAACAAAAAAACTTTTTAGGATACTTATAGGTATGCTAAAGTAAGATAAGTTTTTAAAAAATCTATTTTGCTAATATTTTAGACTGTTGGGTAATATTAAATGCAAATTGTCCGTAGTATAAAATAATCATGAAGGCAACTGCATGGAGTTTTGCAAATGTTGAAAGAGAAAAAAGCAATTATTTTGGTGTTAATGGATATCGCAATATTTTATATGTTGATATCTCCCAAAATACTTCCAACTGTACTTCTTTCTGTGAGCGATGCTTGTATAATTACTGCTATTATAGCCATAGTTACTTTGTTTATGCGATATCTTTATAAAGTTGAAATGGCAAATTTGGAAAAGAAATTGGAAAGACAACATTCTCAATTAACTGCAATTATTAACAACTCTCCATTTGTTGTTTTCTTAAAATCTGTGGATGGAAAAATAATTCTTGCGAATGAAGTTTTGGCAAATTTATTTTCAGCAAGCAGAGAACAGTTGGTTGGTCGAAATTCTTATGAATTTGTTTCTAACCCTGAAAATTGTATGGAAGAAGACAAGCGTCTTTTAGCTACTAAAGAAATCATTACTTGTGAAAGATATGAAAGTTTGATAAATGGTCAGGGACATTGGTTTAGAATTGTAAAAGTTCCAGTTCTTGATGAAAATGATGATATTTCAAGTATTGTAGTAATCTTTAGGATTATAGATGATGTAAAAGAGTTGGAAGAAAGAAAAAATACATTTATTGCTACATTAACACATGACTTGAAAACTCCGACAATTGCTCAAATCAGGGCATTAGATTTACTTTTAGGAGAAGCTTTTGGGTCATTAGTAGATGAGCAAAAAGAAATGCTTGAACAGATTAAAAGTTCTTGCAAATATATGTATGATTTGATTTTCACGATCTTGGATACTTATTTATATGATAATGGTTTGACAAAAATAAATGCAGAAAAATTTGATATTTTAGCATTGCTAAATGAAACAACTCGTAGTATGTCAAATCTTTTAAGAGAAAGAAATCAAAAATTGATTATTAACACCAATTTGACATCAAATATTGTCATTGCTGACAAAGTTCAGATAAAAAGGGTTATTATTAATCTTCTTGCAAATGCAGTTAAGCACGGATTCAAAAATTCTGACATAGAAGTTTTTGTTACTGAAAATGATGAAAATATAAAAATGGAAGTAAAAAATAAATCTGAATATATTAACAAAGAACAGATGAAAGAAATTTTTGAGAAGTATAAGCATTCGCGAAATGCAAAATCAATTAAGACAAGTACTGGATTGGGTTTGTATTTATCAAAACAAATTATTGATGCTCATAATGGTCAAGTTTATGCGCATAGCGATGAGAATAAGAATTGTACATTTGGATTTGAAATTCCGAAAAAACTTGTTTCAAATCCAACAAATAAACAAGAAATTCATTAATTTAAAAAGCCATTCGTAGAGCTACGGATGGCTTTTTAAGTTCGGTTTTTTGTAAGGGGTGGGGGGAGATTAAGGTTAAAATGTTCTGTGGTTATGATTTGTTTCCGAATAATGCACCAAATACAAGACCAATTCCGGCTGCGATTGCTCCGAATTTGCCGGCCTTATTCCATTTTACGTTTTTATATGCTTTGGTTAATGCTTCCGGTGCATCTTTTTTGAAAGCTTTTGTACTTTCATCCCAATAATCAAAAGCTTTAGTATTTAAGTCTTTTCTGGTCGCATTTACGACTTCTTGTTGTTGTTTGATAAAAGAATCGTATTTTTTGATTGCACCATCTTTAGTTTTATATTGTTTTGCAAGTTTTTCTGCTTCTTTTTCAATTCTAGCTTCGTCGCCTTCTAGTCCAAAGGTCTTGGCGTTATTTTGGAAGAATTTTTTTAAATCAACATTATCTGAAAGAGCTGCAATTTGAGCTTTTTGGGATTGAAGGTTTGCAAGTTTGTCTGTTTTGAATTCCAAAGTACTTTCTAGTGCTGTTTTAACTGCCTTGCTTGAGATAGCATTAATATCGATTGCTTTTATTTTTGGCTCAACTTTTGATAAAAGTTCTTGAGCTTTAGGTTGTGACAAATTCTTGCTTATGTTAGAAAAAGTTGATGGATTTTGTGTTTCGCTATAGGCCTTAAGTTGTTCATAGTTGATGCCTTTGGGAACACCCGCTTTTTTCAAAATTTTGTTTTGTTCATTTTCAATAAGAGTTTTAGCATTTGCTTCTGCGAGTTTTAGTGGCGTTTCTTCAAGAGATTTTAGTACGCTATCTGCAAAAACTCCATTTACAGGTTTGTTGTCTGTCAATAAATAGGCTGCAGTACCAGTCCCTAAACCAGCTACACTTGCGTAAGAAAGGGCTGAATTAATAGTGCTACCCTGTTTTTGGAAAGTATCAACTTGTGGTTGTTGCTGCATTTGCAAAGCTGCTTGTTGAATAGATTGTTGTTGTGCTGCCCCTAACATAGCTTGAGCCATAAAATCGTTATTTATTGCTGATGAATACGAATTTTGTGCATATGGATTATTAATTCCATACAAATAATTTGCGCCAATTTCTCCTGCCATAATCTAACCTTTCAAATATAACCTAACCTTGTTTATATAAAAAATTTTTGGCATGAAAAATTGCTAATATTGAAAAATTTTTGTTAACAATTCGTAATTATATTTCTATTGAATTAATGAATTAAATAATTTGTCAAACTCTGGAAAAGAAATGTCAACCCATTCAAAACCGTTGATATTGACAGCTTTTTCGCAAATCAGTCCTGCAACAAATAAGCTCATAGCTAACCTATGATCGTGGTACGTTTCAACTTCACAATCTCCTTTTAGAGAGGTTTTCCCGTTGATAATAAATCCATCTGGAGTTTCTTCTATATCTGCTCCGAGTTTTTTTAGTTCTGTTACAACTGCTTTTATTCTGTCAGATTCTTTGTTGCGCAAATCCTGAGCATCTTTAATTATTGTAGTTCCTTCGGCTTGTGTTGCCAATACTGCAATTACAGGTAATTCATCTATTAGGCGAGGAATTATATCTCCTTCGATTGTGCAAGATTTTAAATTTGAATAAGAAATTTGAATATCTCCAATAATTTCGCCTGAAATTATTTTTTCGTCAAGAATTTTTATATTTGCTCCCATTTTTTGAGCAACTTCAAGAATACCTGTTCTCGTAGGGTTTAAGCCTACATTCGTTAAAATGATTTTAGAATTAGGGACTATTAAACCTGCAACAACAAAGTATGCTGCAGATGAAATATCTCCGCAAATTTCGATAGTTTTGGGTTCAAGTACGGATTTTTCTATCGTTACAGTGTTTCCCGTTGTTGAAATATTTGCTCCCATATATTTAAGCATGATTTCTGTGTGGTTACGTGAAATATAAGGCTCTGTAAAACTTGTTTTGCCGTCAGTATTCAAACCTGCAAGTAATATACACGATTTTACTTGAGCGGAAGCAAGTTTTGAGGTGTAATTTATTGGGTGTAAATTTTTTCCATTGATTTTTAATGGAGCTTTGAAGTCATTTGAAATTATTTCTGCTCCCATAAGAGAAAGAGGTTCAATTACTCGTTTCATAGGGCGTTTAGAAAGGCTTTCATCTCCGATTAGAACAGATGAAAAATCTCTACTAGCCAAAATGCCAGACATTAATCTTATAGTTGTGCCTGAATTTCCGCAATCGAGGTTTGAAGTTGGAGCTGATAATTTCCCATTAGATGAGATGATTAAATCTCCATTAAATTCAGCATTAATTCCCAAAGCTTGGCAAACTTTGAGGGAAGAAAGCGGATCCTGTCCTTTTGAAAAGTTTTTAATTGTTGACTTTCCTTTTGCAAGTGATGAAAACATAACTGCTCTGTGGGAAATTGATTTGTCTGCGGGGATTGTTATTGTGCCTTTAAGGCTTGTAGAAATTCTGTTTACTATTTTTTGCATAGATTTATTCTAACATAAAATAAATGTTTATGATAAAATTGCAGTACAAAACAAAGAGAGGTGTCCGAGCGGTTTAAGGTGCAATCTTGGAAAGGTTGTGTGGGAGCAATTCCACCGAGGGTTCGAATCCCTTCCTCTCTGATTTGAAAATAGAATAGTTTCGGTAAAAATCAAGTGGGGTTAAATATGTATTTTAACGACCAATTTGGTTTGAACGGATAAAATGATTATTTCGACAAAGTTCATTTTAAGAATTTTAGTTTTTGGAAAAATTTTTCAATTGATACAATACGGACACAATGCTCGGAAGTTGTGTTCTAATTAAGTCTATTGTTAGATGGGTCTTTTTTAATGTTCCAGTATGGAGTCCTCTCCACTCCAAGTTTTCACTCCCGCAGGTCGTTCAAACACGGTTCTACCCTGTCGGGTATCCTGTCTACGGTGATTTTGATGAGCAGTTTGGATGTAACAGGTGATGTGATTATTAGCATTGGTGATGTATCCCCAATCAATAAAACATTAAACTAAAGTTGGTATTTTGGGAATATATTCAAGTACCACATGTTTATATGGGTAAGAGCCAATAACATTTCCTGTCAGATAATCTAGTTTTTCAATTAATCTCGTTTCTTTTGATATTAATTTATATTTAGATAATGCCGGAAATACAACTTCTCCACCATGTTCCATATTTGATGATATTTGTGAGCCTTTAGGTATTCTATATTCTATTAACATAGGCTCAAATTCAATCTTTCCTTCCGTATTATATGGACTGCCAAGATATAGCTTAGTTCCGAACTTATCGTGAGCTGCGTAAGCGTAACCTCTTGTTGGAACTATTGTATCACCAATTTTAGCCGCATTTATTGCATCAAAATCTTGTCTTGCTGTTCCTATGCGTCGATTTACTCCTCTATAAGCAACACAATCTCTTGGTTGTGGAGTTAGTTTTGTAAATTCTATATTAGAATCTAGTAAATCTGGAATTTGTTCATTATAATGTGCCACTCTCTTATCATAGAGTTCTTTATATTTGTTGGGATTTTTCTCTTTAAAGTGCTCTATGCCTTTAAGACGGCTTTCTAATGTATCATTATAAAAATCATTAACCGCATGAAAATCATGATGACCGATTACCTCAGTTTTTCCATTTTTGCAATATGGTTTAACATAGCCTGCTGGCGGTGGGCTCCACCATGATTCAACTTTTTTTACAAAGGTATCTGTTTTTAGTTCAGATGCATATTTTAGTCCGTTTAACTTAGCAGGTTTAGTTGGTTTTGTTTGTAAAACACTAGTTTTACCTACAGTTTTTACCCAAGAAACAGTTCTTTCTGCTAAATTTATTCCAACTTTTCCAAATCCCATATAAATATCCTTTATTTCCCTTAATATTTATATAAAGTATTTTCTAACAAAAAAATTGCCTTTTGGGTTAAAGATTTTTAATATACCAGAATATTCAAATTTTTCGGCTAGAATAATTAAATTGTTTGAAACTTTGGAAAATATTGTTAGAAGAGTGGTTTGATTATTTCGGGGAGTTCATTTTGAAATTTTGTTCCGAAAGAGTGCGAAAAATTAGGAAAAATTTTTTTTAAATTTCCTGTGACATAAGTTACAAGTTCTTGAAATAGAATAAGAACAATTAATAGAAATTGAACCAATTATTGAAGAAAAGCCAAAACTTCACCATCTGCAGGTATCAGTAAATTATCTATATTATGATTGTTTTTAAAATATTCTAAATCTTTTCTTGTAACGGTTAAATGGCTTACAGTATCCATGTGGCTTGCAATTACGGTTGCATTTTTAGAATTTTTTAAAACTTCTTTTAAATCATCAATATTCATAATTAAGCGTTCACCATTTAATACAGTTGCGGCACAAGCATTGACTACAACTATATCTGGAGAATATTTATTCAAGGCTTCTTTTACTTCTTCGCACCAAATCGTATCCCCTGCAATATAAAGCGTTTTTTCTTGTTCAGCATTGAAAACAATACCCATTGCATCGTAAGGCATTCCAATTGAATCACATAAAGGTTTTAAAATTTCTCGTTTTCCATGTTGTGTATGAGTTTTGTATAAAGTTATATTTCTAAAGCTTGTACCTTGTTCTGCTAAAATTTCAACATCTTTAAAACCTTTTGATAATATAAAGTTTTTATCAAATTCTGATTGAACAAATATTTTAAGATTTTTATCTATTGCATGTTCTGCATATTCGTCCCAATGATCCGGGTGAATATGAGTGATGATAACAGAATCTACATTTACAATTTTATCAATAGAAAAAGGTAATTCTACTCTCGGTTGTCGAATTTCAGAATTAACTGCTGTTTCAAAACCCGGCATATAACCTTTTGGTCCAAGCCAAGGATCTATTAAAAATCTTGTATTGTCGTATTCTATAATTAATGTAGCATTTCTAATTTGAGTAATTTTCATATAATCATCTCCTTTTATTACAATATTAAATTATTATTTACTTTTTTTCAAGAATGCACTATTTTGTATAATATATACATTAAAGTATAATAGTTACAAAAAGGTTAGTTTGGAGTTTTAAATGAGTAAACAAAGACAAGACGAATATAAATGTCCACTTGAAGTTACAATGGAAATTATAGGAGGAAAATACAAGGGGGTTATAATTGGTCATCTTATTGATAAAACCCTGAGGTACAACGAATTACAAAAATTAATTTCTCACGCAACTCCTAAAATGCTAATACAGCAATTAAAGGAATTGGAAGCAGACGGAATTATTCAAAGAAAATTGTATCCTGTTGTTCCACCTAAAACAGAATATTCATTGACTGAACGTGGAAAGAGATTAATCCCATCCATTATTGAATTAAACAAATGGGGACTTGCTTACTTAAAAGAAATGGATATTCCTTGTAAATATAAAGAAGAATAATTGAACTTGGGACTTTCTTTTGAAACAGCCGGTAGGATGGGAAAAGCCAGTAGCGGTTCCCTCCTTCACAAGTTTTCATCTTATAAATGTTGAATATTTCCAATTTCTTGGAAAAATTTGATAATGTTTCATAGAATTGTAATAAATATAATCAAGATGTGTATATAAATCCTGCACGATTTCTTAGTAAAATACGTGTGTGGGTGGAGGTAAGTGGTACTACCCTTATGATTATCATATTACAAACTTGCAAGCATGAATATATGAGGTATTACAAAGACGTTAGTACATTAAAATATCAATAGAAAAAATTCATGGAGGTCAGAGTGTTAGTATTCATGCTCAATTTGTTTAATCCGTTGGGTTCGAATCCCTTCCTCTCTGATTTGAAAATGGTTTTTGCAAGATTGTAGAATAATCTATACTTTTGATTTATGTACTGCTTTTAAAAGTTTACGAGAGTTCAAACCATCAAGTATTCTAAAGTTTAATAGGTTTCTGAAATCAAACATTGCAGGGGTAAAGTGTGAAAACATTTCTCGTTTCGTTTTCTTTTCTCTTACAAGTGTTTTGATTTTCTTCAAATCTTTTACAAGGCCGGTTTTAAACCTATCAGGTTTGTACATTGTCCATGCTTGGTGAGGGTAATATGTTGAGCGACATTCATTTGTGTTTTGGTTTAATAACATTTCTCTAAACATGCAATAATCAATGTCATAAAATTCTTGTTTTACATTTTTGTAATAAGGTTGCATTTTTTCAGGCATAAATACTTCCGGATCTGGAATATATTCTTCATACGGATTGCGTTCTTCCATATACTCTTTGCTGCCAATTCCCACAATTTGTATCGCTTTAGAGAACTTTTCTAAAATTCCTAAATCGTCTGCATAATTCCCCATTACATCTAAGAAAGATGCAACTCCTTTACCTGTAGAAATGTAGTCTGTGATGACAGTCTTTTTACCTGTTTTTTCAAAGTTATCAACAATTGTTTTTGGGTCTGCTTTAATTCTGTTTAAATATTTGCGGTATTCTGCAACTTCTTTGTCTGTCGGGCAGAATTGAGGTGACATTTTCTTTACCCCTTCAACTTTATCAGGCCAATACCAGTATTTAGAAAACGCAACGAATTTGTAATCATCAATACCGTCTTTCATCCATAATGCAGCGTTCAAAAACCATTTAGGACTTCTACCTAAGCAAATAATAGGTTGATCCTTATATTTTGAATATATCTTTGCCGTCTTGATAAATTCATCCATTGTGTGTTCCCTTTTTAGAGGAAGCTTAATATCTTTTTGGTCGAATAATTCATTTTTATTAATTGAGTTATCTTTTTCAAAATTTTCATAACGTTTTCTGAAAAATAATTTGCGGTGTGGTTTCATTGCTATGTATTCTTCATAATCAATATGTGGAACGGTTCTATTAGGGTCAAAATACTCTCCAAAATGAATATTTGCGCCATAAGTATGCCCAATTGGGACTTTGGCATAAGTTGCACGAGTATCATTATTTGTTGGTGCTTTTTTTGAAGAAGGGTTTGTGCGTAAAGTATTGTTAAAATTTGTAAGATATTGTCCCTGTACTCTTTGTATAATCATGTATTTTTCCCTAAATTTATTTCACTACTTATAGATTAAAACTCGTAAAATAAATTTTTGCTAGTAAAAAAAATATGTGTAAATTTTGTTAATAGTTACTACTTTATCAAATCTTTTATGACTTCGCCTGCGATAATCATACCGACAACCGGAGGAACAAATGCGTTACTTCCTGGAATTTGGTGTTTAACAGTACATTTCCTTGTGCCTGGCGGACAAACACAATGCGCTTTACAACTAATTGACATATCTTCTTTCGGTTTGATTGGAGTTTCTTTAGAATAAACAACTTTAACCCTTTTAATTCTGCGTTTTCTAAGCTCTGTTCTTATAACTTTTGCAAGCGGACAAACAGAAGTTTTGGAAATATCTGCAACTTCAAATTTTGTCGGATCCATTTTGTTGCCTGCTCCCATTGCACAAATGATTGGAGTATTAGCAGCTTTTGCTTTTTCTATTAAAGAAAGTTTGCCAACAACTGTATCTATTGCATCAATAACATAATCATATTGAGAAAAGTCAAATTGATTTTCGGTTTCAGGAGTGTAGAATATTTGATGAGTATTTACAACACAATCAGGATTAATGTCTAAAATCCGTTCTTTTGCAACGTCAACTTTGTATTTCCCAACAGTTTTTCGAGTGGCATATAGTTGTCTGTTTAGGTTTGTGATACAAACTTTGTCATCATCAATTATGTCGATTGTGCCTAAACCGCTTCTGACAAGGGCTTCTACAGCATAAGCTCCGACACCACCTATTCCAAATACTGCAACTCTAGCCTTTGCTAACTTTTCTATTCCTTCATGTCCTATTAATAATTCTGTTCTAGAAAATTGATTTAACATTTTACCTCTTTAAATTATCTGCTTTATTATAATTATATCTCAAAATTTTTATGATATTATTTGTTTATGTGTAAGGTATTTTCAGATGAAATAAATATATTAAAAGCATTAGCTATAATGCTTGTTGTTTCAGGACATTTGGAGTTTTCTTTATTGGGAATATTCCCGCCTTATTCTTTTCAAATAGCTTTGTTCTTCTTTATTTCCGGTTGTTTATTTAAGGATAAATATTTGGATAATGTCGCTTTGTTTTTTGAACGAAGGATAAAAAGTCTTTTAGTACCATACTTTTGGTACAATTTATTTTATATGTGTGTGACAATTGTGATAGCAAAATTAACCGGAAAATTTTGGGGAATGTCTTTGAGTTTTAAAAACTTTTTTGTAACTCCGTTTTTAAATGGTCATCAATTTGACTTGTCTTGTCCTTTATGGTTTGTAACTCAATTGTTTATGACATTGATAACATTTTTATTTGTGTTTAGAATTTTGAAAAAGACAACACAAAATAAATATATTCATTTAGCAATTTTTACTTTATTAGGAGTTTTAGCAATTCCATTTGATAAAATTTTTTCAATAACTCCTGTGATGTTAGTTGTTATAAGAACAATGATGTCACTGTTTTTTGTATATATCGGTTATTTTTACACTCATTATATTAAGGATAATTATGATATTTTTACACCGAAATGGTTTGGAGGAGTTGTAATATTGCAATCAATTTTGTGGTTGTTTAATCGAGATTTTACTCCTGAACATGGAATTGGTTTGAGCTATGTTCTTGTTTGGGGTAGATTTGATAACCAATTAATTGTTCCTGTTTTGACCAGTTTGACTGGAATTTGGGCTTCTTTATTTGTTGTAAAAATATTGTATCCTTATTTTAAAAATGTGAAATTTATTCAAGATATGGGAAATGTTACTTATCATATTATGGCAAATCACTTGTTGGTAATGTACATAATAACAGTGATATTTTTGAAAATTCATGGAATACCGATTACAGAGCGAGCAAATCACAATATATATTGGATTTATAATCCTGTTCAAACAACATATTTATATTTTGTCGTAACAATGATTGTTACAACATATATTGGAGTTGGATTGAAGAAATTGCATAGTTTGTTATTTGTAGAGAAGGAGAAAAAATGAAGAAATTAGCTATTCTGTTGGGCTTAATATTGTTGTCTGTAAATTGTTGTTTGGCAAAGTCGCCGGAATATGAATTAGAGTTAGGAAGATTGAAAAATGCGAAATCTGCTAAATACAAAGTTATAGATGCTCAAATTAGGGCAATTTCAGATAAAGTAGTAGATTTAACAAATGATACAACAATTTCTTCTGATGAAAAACAAAAGTTGTTTGAACAATGTGCTACTGAAATTCAAGAATTAAAAGATCAAAAAACATTGATAAATTATAAATATGTGAAAGCAAAGAAAAATTTAAGAAAAAGATATTAAAAAGTAAAAATTTTCTTTTTAACACTTGAAAAATCTGAAAAATAGTTTATAATAAAAACAGAGGGTGGAGATGTTTATCATCTCCTTTAATGTCCCCCTATTTTGTTGATTTAAGAGTTAATACGATTGCTAATATAAGTATTAACTCTTTTGCGCTTATTGCAAATATCAACTTTACCACCTCCTTCCTCTATCGGTTTAGCAAATTTTGAGTCTGAGCCGCAGAGATATGGATTATGATAAATTTGGTGGACATTTGCCCTCTGTAATATTAATAATATTGCAAAATATGAAAAGATAAATCCCCTAGATTTAGGATTTTGGGAAATCAAAAAATATTCCCCATTTGTTGTTATACTGCTTGCTAATACGTATATTTATCTTTTTTGTTAAAACATAAATATGGCGATAATATTGAAAGTTTTTAATTATTTGATGTTATATGTTTTACAACTTTTTCAGGTGCATAATTTAGAAGGGTTGTGTAATTTGTTTAAAAATTTTTTTGTAGGGTAATAGAGGGTTTTATTGATGAGTAGTTTTTATAAATCACTGGTTATAATTTTATTTTTATGTGCTATCGGTTGGGGATATGTAAATTATCGTACAAATACCTATGTTACCGCTGAATTTTCTAACTTACGCCCGTTTCATAGTTTTGCACCAATATATTATAATGGGTTTAAAATTGGCAGAGTTGTAAAAGTTAGACCTAATAAAACTTATACATCCACAATTGTAACGATGGAATTTCATCCATATGATTTGAAGTTGCCTGTGAATATTTCAGCTAGTTTGAAAAAAGAGAAAAACAGATGGGGTAGAAAATTTGATTATATAGATATAATGTACCCTAAAGATCCTTCGATTTATTATCTTAAGGATGGTGATAGGATTTCTGGTAAAACAACCGTTGATGTAGAATCTTTCTTTGCAAATCAGGATCCGGAAACATTAGAGCAAATAAAATTGGATATGGCAGAAAGTGCAAAAAATTTGAATATAACATTGCAAACTATAGGAGATTTGTTTTCAACTTTAAACGATATGGCAGTTGGAATAAGTCCCAATATGGTAAAAGCTTCAAAAGATTTTAGTGAAACAACAGGGAATTTTGTTAAGGTTTCAGAAAGTGCTACTGATATTGCAGATAATATGGCAGGGCTTTCAAATAGCGTTAGTGGAGCTATGTCATCAGAAAGAATGAATACTACTGCCCAAAATGTTCAAACCGTTTCTGATAATATAAAACAACTTTCAAAAGAAATGAATAACGCATTCCCACAAGTTAATTGTTCATTACAACAGATAAATGGGATTTTGTATAATTTAAACGAAATGACTGCAGGCATGAACTGTACTATGAAGAAACCTTTTGGAGGTGTGCGAATGATTTTTGGCAGCCCTGTCAGCAAGAAAAAATGTGACTGTAGATAGCACAAATATATAGCCAATGTGGGGAATGTTTTTTTTATAATCTTAATTTAAGATTTAAATGTAATTAGAAGTAGAGGAAAGTATGCACAAAGTTTCAACTCTTAAAATCTCAACATACTTAATTTTTATGACAACATTTTTGATTGTATCTTTATGTTGCTTTTTAGATTTTAAATATTCTACAAATATATTTATATTTGCGTTAATTCTTAGTGCAATAAATTCATTTTTGTTTTTTTATATCTGTAAAAATAAAGTTTTTGCAGAAAAAGAAAAAACAGAAAAAGATTTGAAAAATGAAATTCAAAACAATGCAAAAAATTTAACAACAATGCTAAATAATATGCCTGTTATTGCATACATTGTTGATACGGATTTTAATATTAAAGCTTGTAATACAGAAACATTAAATTATTTTGATATTGAGTTAGGGAGTAATGGACAAATTCAACAATTGTCCACAGATATTTTTGAGGGGGAAACTATGGAGCAAATGAAGACAGAAAATGAACACATTATCAAAACTAAAAAAACTGTAGTTACAGAAAGACCAATTAAACTAAAAAATGGAAAACAAAATTGGTTTATTATTAGAAAAGTCCCAATTTTGGATACAAATAATAATGTTTCAAAGTTTGTTGTCTTTGGCAGAAATATTGATAGTGAAAGGGCCGCTCAACGTCAAAGAGAAACTTATATTTCAACTTTAAGTCATGATTTGAAAATTCCAACAATTGCACAAATCAGAGCATTGGAATTGTTGGTAAACGGGAATTTAGGTGAAATTAATAATGAGCAAAAAGAAATTCTCAACTTAACTCTTGATTCTTGCTATAGTATGTATGATATGCTATCTACGATTTTATCTACATACAAATATGAAAACAATGATGTAATCTTAAATTATGAAAAAATTTCAATGCAAGAATTGTTGGATGATGCGTTTTCAAAGACAGGAAAAACTTTAAGAAATAAAAATATTCAAGTAAAAGTGTCATCAAAAGATAAATTTGTGTCAGTATATGCGGATAAAATGCAGATGAAAAAGGCATTTGAAAATTTGATAGATTTTTGTGTGGCGAACGCTTACAATGATACCGTAATTTGTTGTGAGATAGATAAAGATATTGTATCAAATTCGGTAAGTATATCTTTGTTGTATGAAAGCCCTTATGTAAATCCAAAATCAATAAATAACATGTTTGAGATGTACACAACGTCAGCAGAAAAGTTTAATAAAGTTGGAAGTAGTTTAAATTTGTACTTGGCAAAACAAATTATTACGGCTCATAATGGGATAATAAATATAGAAACCAAGCAATCAAGCTATAGTAGATGTAATATTGATTTGCCTTGTATAAATGAATGTGCCGTTGCATGTTAAATTAAGCAAATAGGCAGTTCTTGGATGTAAAGTCTGTATCAAAGGTGCTTTAAGTGAAAAGTGAGAAGTGAAGCGTGAAAAGTCCGTGTCGTTAAATATAAGTGAATGGTGAGTGGTGAATAGTGAGTAGACCTTATCAAGGAAATTGTTTTCTTTTTTTTCAATTGACAATTCTTTTATATTCGTTATAATAAATTCGTAAATTAAGGAGAATGTGTATGTTTTTGGAGAAAATGGAAAAATTTCAACTTGTTTGGTTAGCTATTATTCTTGCTTTTGGTCTAGTTTTAGCAGTTAAAACCGCAGCTGGAACTTTATCTAATGATAAAATTACGGTCACCGGTTCTGCATATAAAATTGTTAAATCTGATTCTGCAAGAATGGAATTTGAGATTACCAACAGAAGTGCAAATCGTCAAACTGCGTATAATAAGGTCAAAGCGCAATTACCTATTGTAAAACAATATCTGCAAGATAAAGGAATTACTGATATTGATGTGAGTGCATCAAATGGATACAATTCTTATAAGTACCTGCCAAATGGGACTATGACTAATGATGTAGCTTATTATAATTTATCTCAACCAATTGTTATAAAATCAAATGATGTTCAAAAAATTAAAGAAGTTTCTACAGATATTCAAAGTCTTTTAGATAAAGGTATTGATATAAATGTTACTAGTACGCAGTATTTTTATTCAAAATTGGCAGATTTGAAAGTTGATTTGTTGAAAGATGCTACAAAAGATGCAAAAGATAGGGCAACAGGGATGTTGAAGGCAACTCATAACAGACCAGGTAAAATTCAATCCGTAAATATGGGTGTATTTCAAATTACTCCGTTGGATTCAACAGATGTCTCTGATATGGGCATAAATGACACTTCAACAATTGATAAAAAAGTTACAGCAGTTGCGAATGTTGTATTTCGTATAAAATAGGAGAATTTAAAAATGTACATAATTTTATTGTTATTTGCTTTTTTGACTAATCCCTCTTTTGCTTATCCGTCTACTGCAGACGTTATCATGGTTCATGATATGGAGATGATAAACCAACAACGTTTTAGGATGGAAGAAATAAATGATTATAATGACGTTAAAACAGAAAAAGAACGTTATCAAAAACGTAACGCTCCATCCGAACCTTTGGTAAACAAACTTTTTAACAAAAAACAGTTTGTCAAAGAAGATGGAAAAATTAAGATAGAAAGTCAAAATTAGTAAAAATTTAATGACCAAATATCAATATTGCTGCTGAGCCGATGAGAATAATCAAAGAGCCTAGCAGCTTTTTGATTAATTTTTTTTCATTGAACAATTTGTATCCCAAAATGACATTAAGGATTATAGATAGTTGGAACAAAGATAGAGCGTAACCAACATTCATATATTTGAAAACGTATGCGGTTGTAAATGTCATTATGGCAAAACAAAGAGTTGTTGAGATATACATAATGCTATTCTTTTTAGTTGGAATATGTAATTTTTCGTTTTCTAGTATTCGCATAATTAAGTACGAAAATATTGCGCCAAGAAAACTTGATATTATAAAAGAACTTGCGATTGAACTTAATATAATTACTTTTTTGATAAATACTGCCTCAATTGCGGTGAAAATAAGTGCATAAATTCGGTATTGAATATCTTTTCTTAATAATGCTTTGGGGCTTTCTAATATAAAGTATGACCCTATGATTATTAAACCAATGCCGAATAGTCCATAAATATTTGGATATTCGTGTAACAAAAATATGCCAAAAATCATTCCAACAATTGCTTTGTATGAATTTATCGGGCCTAAAACTGACAATTCTCCTTGCTTGAGTGCTAATACCATAAAGCAATTCCCAATAGCTCCGGTTATTCCGCCAGCGATTGCGTATAGCCAAAATTCAGGTGTAATTAGAGAAAAATTTACTAATAGAAGGAGTGGAATAGATATTAAACTCATTAATATATAGTTGATGCAATTTATACAAGTTGCTGCTTCTCCGCTCTTTGTCAACTTTTTTTGAAAAACATTACTAAATGAGTTTGAAAAAATTCTAAATAAAATTGCGATTATGTTTAATAAAATTTGCATAAATCAATTAAATCATAAAAGTGTAAAGAAAAGTAACGAGTTTTAAAAAGTGTAAACATTACAATTATAGCCTGATTTGTTTTATAAAAATATAGTCACAAAATGATAATTTTAATAAAAATGGTATAAAAAATATAAAACTTTACTAAATAACGAAATTTTTCTCAAATTGTCATAGAATTTCAGTTTAAGTAAAGTGCGCAATAATCAAACTACCTATTGACTTAATACTACAATTGTAGTAGGCTAGTAAAACAAGGAGGTGTATTAATGAGAATACCAGCTATACAAAATTATTATCGTACAAACAACACTTATTCAAACAACCAAAAAATTAATGCAGTACAAACATCAAAACCACAAAATGTGGTTAATATGTCTGTGCCAAAAATGAATACATCTTCTAAAGTTAATTTTGCCGGATTGCAATATTCACCACTTGCGATTGTTAAAAAATTTCCCCTAGAAGATAGATTGGCAGATTTGTTTAAGATATCAACTGCAGGTGATATGATTATTGCCGGAAAGGATTTGAAAACCGCACAAAAAGTTCTAAAAGAGTCTGTAAGAGATTTAGGACATGTTATTAAAAGATTTTTCTTTGTTCCAGAAGATGGAATTGAAGGAGCGGCAATTTTTACAAGAACTCCGCAAGATACATTAGAAGCATTTAATCCAAACAAAGCTAATATGTATTTACGTGAAACTAGTGGAAATAAAACTCCAATAAAAACAGGTGAAAGTTTTTACGTTGTTGCCGGAGATGTTGTTGAGATAGGGAATAAAAGGATTCGTATAAAAACTGCTCCGAAAACTGATTTGAGTGTAAGCAGACCGATATTTTCACAAGTTTTTGATAAATCTAAAGAAGCTAAACAAGCAATTGAGAGTGCTAATACAAAATCTGTATCAGCATTGTTCAATAACGTTAAAGCCGGTGAAAGAACCATAACTTTTGCAGATATTGGTGGGCAAGATGGAGTAATCAAAGATTTGAAAAAAGGAATTTTATACCCGATAAAATATCCCGAAGCTTATAAAAATTCAATAGTAAATCATGGCTTTTTGATGTATGGACCTCCGGGTACAGGCAAAACATTGATTGCGCAAGCATTGGCAAACGAAACAAAATCAAATTTCATCAAACTGAACGGACTTGAAATGGAGTCAAAGTGGGTAGGTGAATCTGAAAAGAATTGGCGTGATTTGTTTGATGCTGCAAGAGAAAATCAGCCTTCAATTATTTTTATTGACGAGTTTGATGCGGTAGCTAAAAAACGTGGCGGTGCAGATGTTTATGGTGACAAAGTAGTAAATCAAATTTTGACATTGATGAGTGATGTTGAAAAGAATGGCGATGATATCTATGTTGTAGCTGCTACAAACAACCAAAATGCTCTTGATGCTGCGATTACAAGATCTGGACGTTTTGGAAAACATATTGAAGTAAAAGCTCCTGACACTCAAGAAGCGATTACGCAGATTTTCAATATTCATACCAAAAATAAAGCTCTTGCAGATGATTTAGATAAAGATGCTTTGACTAAAAAACTTCTTGCACAAAAAGCGACAGGTGCTGATATTGCACACATTGTAAATGCTGCGCACGAAAACGCTTTTGAAAGGGCTGGAATTTACGAAAAAATGGAAAACGGAACATTTGAAAATGCAGATATTGAAAAATTACGCATAACAGATGCCGATTTTAATAAGGCAATTGATAGCTTTACTAATAAAGAAAACAAGCGTCAGCCAATAGGTTTTAACAAATAATTAAAATAAAAACGATGAAACAAACCTTTACAAGTACAGTTTTGAACTGTACTTTTTTTTGTTAAATTATTTACCTATAAAAAGTAGCGCAATTATTGCAATAGCTTCAATTACGACTAAGCTTGCAAAAACAATCCAAAGTACAAAAAATAATTTGTATCTGCTTTTAATTTTTCGGATACGTTTAGGACTACTGAAAAACATCCAAATATTAGATTTTTTTAGATATAAATTTGGGTGTAGTGTGATTAATTGCTTTTTGATTAAAAAGGTATTTTTTAATTGTGCATGAGTTCGACAGTTTTCAGTATTTTGTCTGTAATTAAAAAGGTGTTCGTTAATTTTGTAGAATTTCAAACCATTTTCTATAAACGATAAGAAAAGCTCTAAATCTTCACAACCCAATTTATCCATACATTCTTTGTAGCCACCTGTTTTAAGAAAATCAGTTTTTCTAAACATAACAGTGCAAACAAAAAGTTCTTCCAAATACATTATTTTTGAATTTTTAATTAAACCTTTTGAGGATGTGTCTTTGTTATCAAATTCAAAACGGCAGCCTACAACACCAATTTCAGGATGTTTGTCTAAGATTTTGACTGCTTTTTCAACAAAAGTATTTTCGATTGTGTCATCAGCATCAAGCGGAAGAATATATTCGCCTGTGGCTATGTTAATGGCGGTATTTCTTGTTTTAACTACCCCTTGATTGGTTTTGTTATTTATGAATAAGATATTGTCATATTTTTCTTTAAGTTCTTTAATTATTTCTGCGCTGTTATCTGTTGAGGCATCGTTAACTACAATAATTTCAATATCAGAAAATGTTTGATTAATAACAGATTCAATTGCCTCTTTTACATAAGGAGCTTTGTTGTAACAAGGGATAATAACAGAAACTTTATTCATAAAACAACTCACTTTTCTAATCTAATATATTGCCATATTATAGTTGCTAAAACTTTATTTGCAATTTATGAATAAAGTTAAATTTAATACAATGTCATAATTCCGTTTGCATAACCGCCAATGATTTTGTTTTGCCCGCTTTGAACAATTTTCAACGGATGATAATATGAGCTGGAAGCATCCGTGTGTGTTGGTTTGCCTATTGCTGGTTTGTCTTTGGGGATTAGGTGTTTCATTGATTTTGGAGTTGTTTCACAACAATTTACCAAAACTTTTTCGCCTATTGGAATATTTTTGTTTATATATTCAAAAATTCCGACATTTGGGTCTGCCAAAATGTGCCATTTGTCTTTACCGGATTGAATTAAAGATGTTCCTTCTCCGTGTCCGAAAACAACATATTTTAAATCTTTTGGTAAACTGCCATTTTTTATATCGTGTAAAAGAACATTTGCAAAATCACCAAAACAAAAAGCATCATGCGGATTTGTCATAAGCATTTTTATGCCGGTTGCTTTTTCAAATTTATTGCAAACTGCTTTAACTTTTTGTGCATCCGGTTTTGACCACATGACATTACTAAACTCTTTTCCGAGTTTGTTTGGTTTTATAAAATCTTTTACGGAATTTGATATGATATTAAAAGCTGAACCAAACCAACTTGTACGCCAAGATAGTGGAGGAGCTTTTATTCCTTTGTTCAACAAAATATTTATAAATTTTGACATAACCGAATTTTTCCAATATTTTTCCTATATATATAAAAGAAAATTTCTGTAAAAAATTGCTTTTTACATTTATACATACTTTATTCTTTTTTTGTGTATTTTTGGTAACATATTATAAAGCAGTTGGCAAATTTTTTTTTGTTCAATTTTTATTGTATGAGAAATAAGGATTTATAAATTGCAAAATACTTTAACTAAAAATTTTACAGAAACTCAAACTCAATCACAGTCAGGTTTTCTTCGTTCTAACAACAATCTTTTTCTCTATGTAGAAAAAAGATTAAATCAAATTTTCTTAGATGAAATGAATCATAAAAATTCAATATTCCGTAAGGTTAAAAGTTCTGCCATTCAAAAAATGGCATTATTTTTATCAAATAATATTACTAGATCTTGTTCAATTGGGATTGCCGGTGAAACAGCGAGTGGTAAATCTACTATTGCTCTTGATATAATTAATACAATCCAAAGTTTTGCCGAAGAATATTGTATTGAAAACGCAATCACGAGAATTAATACAGACGATTATTATTATGATCGTTCTGATATGGTTAAAAAGGCTGGAAGTTTTGCAGAGTTTGCAAAACATTATGATTTGGATGTGCCGGAAGCTTTGGAATTGGAATTGATGAAAAAGCATATTAAATCGTTACTTTTTGGAAACAAAGTTTATCTTCCGGAATATGATATGTCAGGAACTGCAATTCGCAAAGATAATGTAAAACTTGCTTTGCCTTCAAAAATTATTATTTCAGAAGGTTTATTTACATTAACCGACAAGGTTGTTGATGCTTTTGATTTTAAAATTTTTGTTGCGGTTTCTCACAATATTCAAAAAGAGAGATTTTATAAACGTGCTGCTGAAAGAGATTTAGGTGATTCTGCTGATGAAGTTTATGAAAACGCATCAACAAAGGCTAAAACTCATATTCATCCAACGGCGGCAAAAGCAGATATTATTTTGTCAGGAGAAGCTGATAGAGCTGCATACAGAAAATTTATTAATCAAATTTTAATGTTGGTAAAAGAAGTTTATTATAACGCTTAGCTAGTCGTATATATTACAATATATTTACAAAACATCGAAAAATAGCAAGAAAAAATTTTTTCAAGTATTATATATATACTAATATTACTTGTGTGGAGATGGCAGACTTGATTAGATTAAACAATTACAGATTTACCTCAAATGTTAACTTTTCAGCGAAGGAAAATAGTGACGCACAAAAAAAATCTAATGATAAAAAATATTCAGATCCTTTGATGAAATGGCCTGCCAGAGGGTTGGCTTATACCAATGAATTGGGAGCTGCAATAAGTGAAGTTGCGCCAAAATTAGGTACATTATTGTGGTTTCCTGCAATGTTATACTTCGGAGCAGATATTTATGACAAGTATAAAAACGCCAAAACATCGTACGATCCGAATGCCAAAAGAGGTACAGAACAAGCAATATTCCAACTTCTTGCAAGTGTTCTTCTCCCGACAGGAGCTGTAATTGCAGGTCAAAAAACTGCGTCGGTATTGGGTGTTGCTGGCAAAAACGGTATGTCACTTCAATCTCAAGAAGAAGTAATTAATTTCTTGCAAAATTTTACAAGCAGACGGCATCTTGACTCATTTGCCGGAAATGTTGACGGATTTAAGGATTTGTTTAAGGAATCAATCTCTATCAAGCGTGAAAAATTAATTAGAGAAACAAAATTGAAAAATCCGATAAAAATGTTGGGAGACGCTATATTTAATAGTAGACATCCTGAATCATTAGCAATGTCGCAAAAAGATAGAGTTTTGACATTTGCCAATAAACATATTGACGAAATGTTCAAAATTTATGGAAGTCTTGCAGCAGAACAAAAACCGGAAGAATTTTCGGATAAATTGTTTAAGAAATTTAATAAATTGAAAAATAAATATGCTAAAGACCCTGATTATAAAGCAACTGCATTGAGAGATGCTGCAGAAGATATTATCAAAAAATATCAGAAAAGCAAAATCATGAAAACAAAAATGTTGAAAACATTGGGTGGTTTTGTTGCTTTAGGTATTGCGATTAAACCGATAGATAAGTTTGTTGAAAATGTTGTTATCAAAAAGTTTGTAGAACCTAATTTGAGTGCAGTTTTTCCAAACGCAGATGTGAAAAATTATAAAGAAAAAGTTTTAAAATAAAAAAGAAAAATCCCTGATTACACAGGGATTTTTACTACTACTTTTTTTACATCTGTTTGAATGTTATTTATTGCCATTTGTGGTTTGTGTGCCTCATGAGGATATATAAATGCAAACTTGTTGTTTCCCAAAATAACGCTATCAGGAACAGTTGTAGGATTTTCAAAAAACATAACATCTCGATTTTGGTCGTATTCTTCGCCAACTGCTAGACCTTCAATATTTATGTAATCAAGTTGTTCTGTTCCTGTTGTTAGAATTTGAATGTCAATATATTTCTTATGAGCTTCAAATTTGCAATTTTCAAATAACTTTGTTGTGTATTCGTCAATATTTGCAAATATTCCATTTTCTAGCTCGTAGTGTCCGACAGGTGTTTCTGGAGTTAAGTTTTTTATGAATTTAATAACACTTATCGGAATTTGGGAATATTTTTCAATATTTTCAATTTTATCTATAATCATTTTTAACTCAATTCTGCAATAGCTGCTTCAAATTGTTCCTTGTTTGGAGCTTTCCCGTGCCAACCGGCGTTATTTTCCATAAATGAAACCCCTTTGCCTTTTGTTGTATTTGCAATTATCGCAAAAGGTTTGTCTGATTTTTTAGCGGTTTCAAAAGCTTCATATACTTCTTTTACGTTGTTACCGTTTATTTCCAAAACATCCCAATTGAAGGCTTTGATTTTTTCTGGTAGCGGGTCTAACCCTTTTACATTTTCTGTACAACCGTCAATTTGAAGTCTGTTTCTGTCAATTATTGCAACGATATTGTCTAATTTTTGATGTGTGCAGTGCATAAATGCTTCCCATACGCTGCCTTCTTGAAGTTCGCCATCTCCCATTAAACAATATACTTTTGCATTTTTTTTGTCGAGTTTCAATCCCATAGCCATTCCGCAAGCAATTGATAAGCCTTGTCCTAAAGAACCACTTGCAACTTCAACACCATCACAAATTGGGCATGGATGACCTTGCAAACGAGAACCGAAAATTCTAAATCCCATAAGTTCATCTTTTTTTATATAGCCAACTTGTGACAAAACTGAATATAGGATAGCAGAAGCGTGACCTTTCGATAAGACAAACCTGTCTCTGTTTTCAAAATCTTCACCTTCGCCCCATTTTTTGCAAGTTTTCATGACTTTATTGTACAAAACTGTCATGATTTCAACAGCAGACAACGCACCGCCAAGATGTCCTGATTGCGCATTGTAAACCATTTTCAAAACATTGAGCCTATTTTCTTTGCAAAGATCTTCCAAATTTTTAATTTCATCATCATTTAACATACTAAACTCCTTTCGGAATGAATTTTTCACGTAAAACTTTTAACACAAATAACGGCAAGGTTGGGAAAATTCTCTTAAATCTTTTCGGTTCTTTTACCGTTCTATATAGCCATTCAAGTCCTAATTTTTGATAAATTTCTGGCGCTCTTTCTACAACGCCTGACCAAACATCAAAACTTCCCCCAACACCGACAAAGAGTGCGTTTGGCAAAACTTGTTTAGCTTTGATTATAAATTCTTCTTGTTTTGGCGAGCCTAATGCACATAAAACAAGTCGAGGTTGTCTTATTTTTAATTCATTTATAATTTCTTCATCATTAGAAAAATAACCGTCATGTGCGTATGTTATGTATAAGCCGGAAATCTCTTTTTCAAGATTTTCTTTTGCTTTTTCCACGATTTGCGGTTTTGCGCCGACTAATGCAACGGATTGACTGTTTTTTGCGCATTCTTCAATCATTCTGTGCGAAAACTCAATTCCTGCAATTCTTCTAACATTATATCCTAATATTTTTAACCCTATTTCAACACCTATTCCATCAGGAATAACAAGTTCTGCCGAATTTATAATTTCGGCAAAGTCAGGGTTTTGGCTTGCATTTTCAATCATTTCAGGGTTAATTGTGATAACTTGTCCTGAGATTGTGTTAGCATATTTAATAGCTTCATCAATAGTGAAGGTATCAACATTTAGCCTTTGAATTTTTACTAAATTTCTTTCCATAAGATAATTATAAACTAATAATAATTTTTGGTAAAGAGGAAATGTTTCAAATATTTTCAATAAATAACTTAATATTTTATGTATTTTTTACCCTTTTGTTTTATACTATAACGATAAGTAGGGATAGACTTGAAAGGGAAAGAGGTTTATATGGCATTAAGATATGATGCAGGTGAAGTTATAACCGCAATGGTTACGCCGTTTAATTCTAGGAGAGAAATTGATTATAACAAGGCTGAAGAACTTACAAAACATTTGATTACTAATGGTAGTGATGCAGTTTTGGTTGCCGGAACAACCGGCGAAGGTCCTACTCTTTCTCATGAAGAAGAATTTGAATTGTTAAGTACTGTAAAAAGAGCAGTTGCAAATAAGGCAAAAGTTATTATGAATGCAGGTTCTAATTCGACAGAAACTGCGATTAAATCAGCAAAGTGGGCGCAAAAAGAAGATGTTGATGCAATACTTTCTGTAGTACCTTATTATAACAAACCTTCTCAAAAAGGGATGTTTGAACATTTTTCTGCGGTTGCGGAAAGTGTTGATTTGCCTATTATTTTGTATAATATTCCGGGAAGAACCGGTGTAAATATGTTGCCGGAAACAGTTGCTGCGTTAGCGGAAAAATATCAAAATATTGTCGCTATTAAACAAAGTTGCGGTGATATGGATATGATTACTGAGATGAAATTATGTTGTCCTGAAGATTTTTCAGTATATTCAGGGGATGATAGTTTGACACTTCCTATGATGTCATTGGGGGCAAGGGGTGTTATTTCTGTTGCATCTCATATTTTTGGCAAAGAAGTTAAATCAATGATTAGAAATTATAAGTCAGGAGAATTTTGGGCAGCAGTAAATATGCACAAAAAATTATACCCTGCATTTAGAAAATTATTTATGGCTCCAAATCCGGTTCCGGTAAAAGCAGCTCTTGCTCATAACGGAATTATTGAAGATTTTGTAAGACGACCTTTAGTTGAACTTACTCAAATTGAGAAAAAAGATTTATTCATGGTTCTTGACGAAATTAAAATTAGCCAAGAAGAATAATAAAATAATTTTTATATTTATTATAAATATAATAATTGTAAATTGAAAATAATATCAGATTATATAGAAAAGGATAGAAAAATGAAAAACAAAATTTTGATGTTTTGGTTTATCGTGGCGATAGTAATTATTTCATCAATTCTTATCGTTATTAAGCCAACAAAATTAGGATTGGATTTGGTTGGAGGTTCAAGACTTGTTCTTGAAGCAGAAACAACTGATTCGATTGCCAAAATTACGCCAGAAGTAATGAACAGATTGCAATTTGCAATTGAGCAACGTGTAAACAAATTGGGTGTTGCAGAAACTGTAGTTCAACAAGTTGGCGAAAAAAGATTATTAATTGAAATTCCAAACGTAACTGATTTGAAAGAAGCAAAAGCTTTCATCGGAGAAACAGCTCAATTGGAATTTAAAAAAGAAGGTAAAGCTGCTGATGGTTCTCCTATTTGGGTTTCAACAGGTTTGACAGGTCAGGATTTAGCAAAATCAACATTAAGCACAGATGCGTCTGGACAGTGGGTTGTTTCATTGGAGTTTAATGCTGCGGGGGCTAAAAAGTTTGCTGATTTGACAAAATCTTTAGTTGGTCAACAAATGGCTATCTTTTTTGATGGTGAAATCCAATCAGCTCCTCGTGTAAACGAAGCTATTTATGGTGGTAAAGCTCAAATCTCAGGTGGAGATAGTGGTTTTGCTTATGATGAAGCAGAAAGAATGGTTAACTTGTTGAATGCCGGAGCTTTGCCTGTTCCTGCAAAAATTGTTGAAGAAAACACAGTTGGACCTACTTTAGGTGCTGATAGTGTTGCAAAATCTAAAAAAGCCGGGATTATTGGTCTTTCAGCAGTTATGTTATTTATGATTGCTTTTTACCATGTTCCAGGTTTGATTGCTGATGTCGCTCTTATTATTTACAGTTTGATTTTGTTTGCTTTGTTCAAAACAATTCCTGTAACATTAACTCTTGCCGGTATTGCAGGTTTTATCCTATCAATCGGTATGGCGGTAGATGCTAACATTCTTATCTTTGAAAGAACGAAAGAGGAACTTAGAGATGGCAGAAATTTATTTACTGCTATTAACTCTGGTTTTGACAGAGCATTCACAAGTATTTTCGATTCAAATATGACAACAATTATTACTTGTACAATTCTTTATCTTTTAGGTACAAGCGTTGTTAAAGGTTTCGCTTTAACTCTTGCAATTGGTGTTATTGTTTCAATGTTCAGTGCAATTACTGTTACTAAAAACTTTATGCACTTGATATTTGGCACAGGAGAACTTAAACATCCAGCATTATTCGGCTTGAGAAAAGATGAAATCGGTCAAAGTTATGAAGCGTCTGAAACAAAACGAGAAAAAGCTCGTTTCGGTATTTTGGACTAATGAATTGAAAAAATAAGAAAGGTAAAACAATGATAAATACAGGTAAAAAACACTTGGTTCATATCGTAAAATATAGATGGTGGTGGATGCTTCTAACTACAATTCTTCTAGTTCCTGGTATTATCGCAATGATATATTCTTCAGTAACTTATGCGAACCACGCTCCATTGAAAGTTGGTATTGACTATACAGGCGGTACAATTTTGCAGTATGGATTGGAACAAAAACTAAATAACAGTGATGTTACAAAAACAAGAGAAAAGCTAGAAAAAGTAGGTATTGAAAATCCTTATATTCAAATCTTGAACGTAAATAATTCACAACAAGAAAACACAAAATCAAACATTAATTCAATAATTTCAATCAGAACAAAATTTATTGACAAAGATTCAAATACAACGGAAGTTATTACAGATCAATTGAAAGCGGAATATCAAAATCCTGAATTGATTTCTGTAAGTTCAGTTGGACCTACTATGGGTAAGGAACTGTTCAAAAATTCACTGATTGCTGTAACGTTGGCATTCTTAGGGATTGTGGCTTACTTGTCATTTAGATTTAGATTTGATTATGCTCTTGCTGCGATATTAGGCGTTTTCCACGACGTAATATTTGTAGTTGGTGTGTTTTCAATTTTAGGTCTTTTGTATAATGTACAAATTGACGGTTTGTTTATTACTGCGATATTGACAGTAATTGGTTTTTCAGTACACGATACAATTGTTGTATTCGACAGAATTAGAGAAAACTTGAGATATTATTCTAAGAAAATGTCTTTTGGTGAAATTGTTGATGCTTCTGTAAACCAAACATTAACAAGAAGTATTAATACATCTTTAACCACATTGATTACATTGTTAGCATTGTATCTATGGGGTGGTGTAACAACAAAAGATTTTGTTCTTTGTATGATTTTAGGTATTGCAATCGGTACTTATTCAAGTATTTTCTTCTGTAGCATGTTAGTTGATTTTTGGAATGATAAACAACAAGAGCAAGTAAAAACTATTGCATAGAAAATAGTAAAAAATATAAGAAAGACCTCTTATTTTAAGGGGTCTTTTTGTATGTAAGCCCCTCTCTCTAACTCTCTCCCCAAAAGGGCGAGAGGATTGTTTTTATTTGTGCTAGTATAAAAACATGCACGAACACAATTATACTAAAAAGTCGTTGACATTTTCGAAAAAACTTCGTTCTGAAATGACTCCATTTGAAGAAAAATTATGGTTTTATTTACGTGGGCATCGTTTAAATGGGTTAAAATTTAAAAGGCAAGCACCAGTTGGAAATTATATTGTTGATTTTGTTTGTAAAAGTAAAAATTTAATTATTGAGTTAGATGGTTCTGGGCATTTGGATATGGAACAAATTTTGCATGACGAAATAAGAGATAAATATTTAACAAAATTAGGATATAAAATAATTCGAATTTATAATAATGAAATTGAAAATAATATAGAAGGTGTATTAGAATATATTTTAATGAATACTTTGTAATTGTCCTCTCGCCCTTTTGGGGAGAGAGTTAGAGAGAGGGGCTAATAATTTAATTAATCTACAAAATCTTTTCCTATTGATTTTATATCAGTTTTTTATGCTTTTCTAAATTTTATTTCTTGTATAATTATAAAACTGCTTTAATCGCCTCTATCATACCTGTTTCGTCAGCAAGGTTTTTACCTGCAATGTCAAACGCAGTTCCATGTCCCGGAGAAGTTCTTATTATGTCTAAGCCTATTGTCATATTGACTGTTTTGTCGCCAGCAACGGTTTTTATCGGAATTAATCCTTGATCGTGGTAATTTGCAATATAACAATCAAAACCGCCATTACGAGGGGCATTTAAGTCTGACGTAATATCTTCATTATTGTTGGATTGCAACTGTTGCTCTGTTTCTTTTAAATGGCAAATATATTCTTTGGCAGCTTCTACAAACAGTGTATCTGCAGGAAGTGGTTTTGTTATATTTATCCCTTTTTGATGCAATTCTTCAACTGCCGGAATTAATATATCTATTTCTTCACGCCCCAATATTCCATCTTCACCGGCATGTGGGTTAAATCCACAGAGTGCAAATTTGGGATTTTCGATTTTGAGGTGTTGTCTGAAAAATTCTCTCAAGTTCAGAACTTTTTCAACAACCATTTCTTTGGTTAAATTAATTTCTTTTAATGCTACATGGCGAGTTAAAAGTAGTACTCTAAACTTATTTGCCAAAAATAACATTTCTGCTGATTGGTTATTGTGTGCAAGATATTTTTGCAAAATTTCAGTTTGCCCGTTAAATTTGTGACCAGCCAAATATAATGAATTTTTCGCAACAGGAGCAGTAACAATAGCTCTTGCCCCGATTTCGCAAGCTTTTTTTACAGATTGGAATGAAAACTCTCCACATTCTGCCGTAACTTTGCCGGCATTAATTTCAGAATTGAATGGTATTTCTATAATTTCATAATCTTTACTTAGTTTCCCGTAATAATCAATAATTTTTTTATTTGAAATTAAAACAATACTGTTTGCGGGTAAATCCAACTTATTCAACGCTTTTATTGTAATTTCAGCACCGATACCATTTGGATCTCCTGTTGTAATAGCTATTTTAGGCATCTTGTAATCCACCGTGTGTTTCAAAATATTTTAAAATGTCTATTAAAGTATTGGCATTTCCCAAATTGCCAGATTTGGTCACAATCCACTGAGCGTTATGATCCAGAGTTAACGCAATAGCCGGAGCAACTTCATCAATCAATTGTAATTGGTACGCTCCAATTGCACTACAACATTTGTAAGATGTTTCGCCTCCAAGTGTGATTAAAATAACTTCTTTGGTTTCGACAACTCTCTTTGTTAATTCAGCTAAGAAATCTGTTATAACATTTGCAAGTTTTGCTCTGGTTAATTCCGCATTCAATGAATCTTCAGAAAAACCGTCAAAGTCTTTGATAAGCTTTGATGTGTGTACGACAACCGCATTGTCAAATCTTAAATTAGAAACAATTCTTTTAACGAGTTCATCAGTAACTCCATTGAGAACGGTTTTTAAATCAAGGCTTATAGTTAAAACATCTTCAAATTCATCACTGTTTTCAAGCTTTTCGATTTGATTAGCGGTGATTTGAGTTGCGCTACCTGAAACTATGAATTTCGGCAATCTAGGGAAAGTTTTTATTATATGTTCACAATCCAAATCTGCAAACCAAAATTCTCCTAAAGCTTGAGCAAATGCCGCAGTTCCGGCTGGTAAAATTTTGTTATCCGATTTTTTTATCGCAAGTGCGATTTGTTCAATATCGATAGTTGATACTGCGTCAATAACAATAAGTTTTTTACCGCTTTTAACCAATTCGTTGATTTTTTGCAAGATAGGGCCAGCCCCCTTCATGACGGTTTTTAATTCTACACTTCCAATTAAGTCTTTGTATTCCGGTAGAATTTGAGATTTTAATAAAGTTGGAACGTGAGATTCGCAAATCGGAGAATGCGGATCTCGAGCCATTTCGGTTCTTTCAATCGGCACTCCTTTTAACAAGTGGTAGCCCCCGACTGTTGTTCTAATTTCTGCAGGAAAAGCAGGGACAACTACTGCCGCATCATATTCTAATGCAGCCATAATCCCTAATACTTCAACGGCAATATTTCCACGCAATGTTGAATCTATTTTTTTGTAATAAAAATCGGGATTAAGCTTTTCGGCAAACATTTTAGTTGCTTTTAAAACTCTTTCGTATGCGATTTCTGGTTCAACATTTCTTGATTCTGTAGAAATAGCCCAAGTTTGTGTACCTTTTGCATTGATCGGTTCAATTTCATCAGACAATAAAATCTGAGTATTTGCGCCTTTTAAGTAAAATTGTAAAGCGGTGTCGTTAGCACCGGTCAAATCATCTGCAATAATTCCGACAATATTAGAATTAATAATCATAACTATATCTCTTGAATATCTCTTTTTGAGCCGAGTAATCTGATGCTATTAGCAAGTATGTAAAAGTTTTCTCTATCGTTACCAGAAGCTTTGTCTGTCCATTTATTAACTGCAATTCTTCCATCAATTACAACTTGCGCCCCTTTTTTTACGTATTCACCTGCAAATTCAGCTAATTTGTCCCAGACATCAATGTTAAACCAGTCAGCAACTTCGGATTTTGTTTTTGCATCCCATCTGTTTACAGCGATAGAAAAGTTAGCCTTTACTTTTCCTGATTCAAAATATCTGATTTCGGCATCACGCCCAACTCTGCCAACTAATACTGTAGAATTCATTTATAACCTCTTTCTATATTAACTCAAAATCTTTCATGATTTTACAACAAACTAAACACTACCTGCAAAGATTGTATTACTTTTTGTAACGAATAGCAAGATGCTTAGGTACGAAGATGCAGAAAGGTAAAGCCTTTAACCATAGGTTGCTAATAAATCTTATTAGTAGTATAACATTGATTGTAGTATGGGGGATCCGCCCCGAAATATCGTTCGTCATAATATGACAAAGTGGAGCAGTTGTTTGTATTGCACGCTGAACGGTATAAAAGGATAGAAAGTGAAAAAATGGAAAAGAACGAACAAACTTTGAGTATTTTAAGACACTCAACATCTCACGTTATGGCACAAGCTGTTCAAAAGTTGTTTCCGTCTGCAAAGTTAGCAATCGGGCCGGCTGTAGAGAATGGTTTTTATTACGATTTTGATTTAACTGACGGGCATGCTTTTACGCATGAAGATTTGGTTAAAATCGAAGAAGAAATGAAAAATATTGTTAAACAAAATCTTTCATTTGAAAAATACGTGATTCCTGACGTAGACAAACAGATTGAAGAATTTAAAGCTGAAGGTGAAATTTACAAAGCTGAATTATTAGAAGAACACAGAAATGACAATCCTACTTTGTATTTGACAAAAGATAAAGATGGAAATGTTTTGTTTAATGATCTTTGTGCAGGTCCTCACCTTCCAAATACATCATATATTAAAGCTAACGCATTTAAACTTCTAAAAGTAGCCGGTGCTTACTGGAGAGGTAATGCTAAAAACAAAATGCTTCAAAGAATTTATGCTACTGCTTTTTGGTCAAAAGAAGATTTGGCTGACTATTTGCATTTAATTGAAGAAGCGGAAAAACGTGATCACAGAAAACTTGGTGCAAAACTTGATTTGTTCTCAACAAGAGATGAATTGGGTGGAGGTCTAGTATTGTGGCATCCAAATTTGGCGGTAGTTAGAGAAGAAATTGAAAACTATTGGAGAACAGAACACAGAAAACGTGGTTATGTAATAGTAAATACTCCTCACATTGCAAAATCAAAATTGTGGGAAATTTCAGGACACTACGATCACTATAGAGAAAATATGTTCTTTATCCAAAAGGATAGTGATCAAGAAAATGAAGATCAATTCATTTTGAAACCGATGAACTGTCCGTTCCACATCTTGATTTATCAAGCAAACAGACATTCTTATCGTTCATTACCATTAAGAATGGCAGAATTGGGAACAGTTTACAGAAAAGAAAAATCAGGAGCTTTATCTGGTTTAACTCGTGTTCAAGGTTTTACTCAAGATGATGCTCACATTTTCTGTACTCCGGAACAATTGGTTGATGAAATCAATGAAATTATTGATTTTGTTGCGGATACAATGAAAATCTTTAATATGTCATTTGAAGTTGAACTTTCAACAAGACCGGAAAGCTATGTTGGAGATATTGAAAATTGGAACAGAGCAGAAGCAGGTTTGAAAGAAGCAATGGATAAACGTGGAATGAAATATGATATCAACGAAGGTGATGGCGCATTCTACGGTCCAAAAATCGACTTCAAGGTTAAAGATGCAATTGGCAGAACTTGGCAGTGTGCAACAATTCAGTTAGACTTTAATTTGCCTGAAAGATTTGATATCAAATACCAAGACAAAGACGGTCAAATGAAAACTCCTGTAATGCTTCACCGTGTAATCTTTGGTTCTATGGAACGTTTTCACGGTATCTTGATTGAACATTATGCAGGCGCTTTCCCAACTTGGCTTGCACCAACACAGGTTGCAATTGTTCCAATCAGTAACGAAAAACATATTGATTATGCTGAAAAAGTTTATAAACAAATGCGTAATGCAGGTATTAGAGTTACCCTTGACGATAGATCTGAAAGTATGAACTACAAGATTAGAGAAAGTCTGCAAGATAAGAAAATCCCTTACGTGTGCGTAATCGGAGATAAAGAAATTGAAGCAGATGCAGTAGCAGTTCGTGCGCGTGGAATTGGTCAAGTAGGAACAATGAGCGTTGATGAATTTATCGGAAAAGTTGAAGATGAAATCAAATCAAGAAGTTCTGAATCTTTTGCAAAAGTATCAGCTAAAAAAGCATAAGAAAACGAGTTTCAAATAACTAAAAGCGAGTTGAATAAACTCGCTTTTTTTATTGGTCAATATTAAACCTATCAATTAATTCTTTTCCAAGGATAATCTTTAGGAATTTCCCAATTATTCATTTGTATCCATTTTGTACAGTAGGCTAACCTTGCAGCAGTTGCGTTTTCGTTGCAACCTCCCCAAACTGCATTCTTAAGTGATAAATAATTTCCGTCCCAAGCAAAACTGTATGGTTCAACTATTCCTTTGCTATCAAGGTTTTTGTCAGCATTCTTTTTGTTAAATTGGAATGCAAAATAATTTTTAGGCTGATATTCAAGTTTTTTGTTTACAAAAAAGGTTATATCTCCACCATTGCCATCAACTCTATAAACAAATAATCCATATGATAGATAAACGCAAACTTTTTCTGATTCACAATTTTCATAGTAATCATATTTTATATATGGTAAAATATAGTTTTTTACAAATTCTAAATTCTCCTGATAAGAATTGTCATGTGCAGATTGCATCCATAAATCTACATCTCCGTTTTCTGCAACGGATAGTTTTATTGCGTTGTTAATCTCGTTATAGAATTTTTTGACAAATGATACTGTTTTTTGTTTTTGATAGTTTGCAACAACTGCAGGAAGTGTTAGTCCCGCAACAACTCCGATTACTCCAAGAGTTATAAGTACTTCTGCAAGTGTAAAACCGAATTTTTTAAATTGTAGTATGTTCTGCATTTTAATAAATCTCCAAAATCTCAATATATGTTATCAAAAATAATAACAATATATATATACATGATAACAATATTTTCTGGTTTGTCAATATGTTTTGAAAAATAGTAAAATGTTTCTATGTTAAATATCAAAGAGGAAATTCAAGTTTTATTGTTGAGAAAAGGGCTTTCTATGTCTAAAATGACAAGAAATATGAAGAAAGAAGGTTTATCTAATATAAACGTAGCAAGTCTATCAAGAATGTTGTCGACAAAAACAGTTAAATTTGAAACAATTCAGTTGATTTTGGATTATTTAGGATATGAATTAAGTATTGCCCCTAAGAAAAAATAATATGGGGAAATTTAGTCAATATTGCTGAATTATACTGCTACTTGAAAAACAACAAAAACTCTGTTAAAATAGAGATGTTAACAAAGAACAGAGAGGAATTTTTATGAAAAAGAATTTATTTAAGCTCATCGGGGGGGGGGCAATACTCGCATAACCTCTCATAATCATAGTTTATGGCAAGTTGGGGTATTTAATAATCTCGCCCCTTGGGGAGAGAAGAAATTTGTTAGTGAGCTAAAGCGAACTTACAAATTTAAGAGAGGGGTTTATTGTCATACTGATGACAACAGTCCGAAGTATCGCATGGTTGGTAATGATGTTTGGCTAGAAAACCTAACATACAGGTGTAACTGTCCACCTGAACTTGGTGCTACGCACGTGGCCCTCTGTGACAGTGTTGGTTCGTATTTCAGACATTGGTGTGGAGCTTTCACTCTAGCGGAGGTTTTAATCACCCTCGGCATAATCGGAGTAGTTGCGGCAATGACTTTACCTTCTTTAGTACAAAATTATCGAAAGTCTGTTGTTGAAAATAAGTTGAAATCGGAATATTCTTTAATTTCCAACGCAATTAGAATGTCAGAAGCTAAAAATGGTTCATCAGAAGATTGGGCTACTTGCGATGCGGATAGTTCTTTTGAATGCACAAAAAGTTTCTTTGACACTTATTTAGCACCTGAATTAAAAACAGTAAAAATTTGTGGAAATGATAATAAAGAGGAATGTTGGACAGAACCTGTTTCTTTGAGTGGTAAAAAGGGATATTTATCTCCGTTAATTGATAATAAGGGACTTACTGCTATTTTGAGTAATGGAACTTCTTTATACATGTGGGCTGGAGGACAAAATTCTGAAGCTGCTCATTTGCAAATATGGTTTGATATTGATGGACCAACTAAAGGAAAAGGTATAATAGGTGCAGATGTTTTTGGTACTATTACTTTTTTTAAAGCAAGAGAAGAAATATGTGCCGGAACATTTATGCAAGGATGTGCTAAACTTTTGGATGTAGATAATTATAAAAACGATACTGAGTATGGATGTTCAAAAGATGTTGATACTCAATTTGCAGGTTTTTACTGTGGAGCTTTAATTGAACAAAATGGATGGAAAATCCCTAAAGATTATCCTGTAAGGTTGTAATAACAACGAACCGCTCTTTATTTAAAGGGCGGTTCGTTTAAAACTAGATTTCATTTGTAAATTATTTAGCTTCTTCTGGTTTTTTGTCTTCTGCTTTTACAAATTTATCATTTGGATCAGCTTTTGGAGCTTCTTCAGCTTTCGGTGCTGATGGTACAAATGTATCTTGAGCCGGAGCTTGAGGGGTTGGTGCTGGAGCTTCTGCCTTTGCTTCAGGTTTTGGGGCTGCTACGTTTGAAACTGCTCCTGGTGCATCCGGTTTTCCTAAAAAGTTAATTGCTTTAATCATGTAATTTTTCCTCCAATTTTCTATATTACTAGTAAAACTCTTAAACAAAAATAATTGCCTAATTTTTATGAAATATTACAAATATTAAGAGCGGATTTTTTATCCGCTCTCATTTTGTCATTATATAATTCCGATTGATTTGTGTTTTTCGTAGATGATTTCTGCCATTTCGTCTAATTTTTTGAAATCTTCTTCTTTTGGTTTTCCTTTGATTTGTAAAGGTTCAATGATATCTAGTTTCAATGGGGTTAATATTTGTGCTATCAAGTCGAATAGTTTTCCGCCCCACCCGTAAGAACCTAAAAGAGAAGCAAATTTAGCTTTTGGTCTTAATACTGCTGCAAGGTAAGCGACATTTACAGTCATTGGGTGTGGACCTGCCAGAACCATTGATGTTCCCATAACGATTGTTGCTGCATCTACCAATGCCATTGCTAAATCTCCCAAATCGTCATCTACTATATCAAATTTGAATGTTTTAATTCCTTTTGCTTCTAATTTATTGCTCAAGTAGTCAATCATTTCTTTTGTGCTTTCGTACATTGAAACATAAGGCAATGCAACTAAATTTTTCGGCATATCAGATGTCCAATCAGTGTACAAATCCAAAATGTAATTAGGATTTTTGTGAACAGGTCCATGACTTGGCAAAATCATATCAACATTCATTTCCTTAATCATTTTTGTATATTTTTTGCACATCATTCTAAATGGCATCATAATTTCAGCATAATAACGTTTTGCGCTCTTTTCAAGTTCTTTACTTTCAGGTGCAAAAATATCCGTGAATGTATAATGCGCACCTAAAAAGTCACAAGTGAAAATTACATTATCTTCTTTGATATATGTAAACATTGTATCAGGCCAATGTACTCCTGGTGCAAAGATGAATTTTAGCGTTTTATCACCCAAAGAAATTTCTTCCCCATCAGCAATAATTTGAATTTTTTCTTCTGGAACAAAAAGCATGTTTTTAATATTTTCTGCAACTTTAGGGTTTGTCAAAACAATAGCATTCGGGTATTTTTCTAACAAAGCCGGAATTGAACCTGAGTGGTCTTGTTCACCGTGATTTGCGATAATATAATCAACTTTCCCGATATTGTTTTCAGAAAATCTTTTTAAATATTCTTTTGTTTTTGGTGGATACATTGTGTCAATAATCGCAGTTTTTTCAGAACCCTTAACAAGGTATGAATTGTAGCTTGTACCGTGTTCCAATGGAATTAGTTCATCAAAAATTCGTCTGTCACAGTCGTTTAATCCACAATAAAAAATGTTATTTTTAATCTCTTGAAATTTCATTATTTCATCTCCTTTTAGTGTTGTAAATTTTAAATATTTAACTTTTTTATTTATTGTTTGTCAAATAAATCTTTGCCAACACCGCAAAGTGGGCATACATAGTCATCTGGTAAATCTTCAAATTTTATTCCGTCATGTTCTTCTGGGTCATAAATATAACCACATACTGTACAAATATACTTTTCCATTTTTTTGTCCTTTCTATATACTTTTACATTCATTACAAATACCGTGTAATGTGATATCATAACCCTTTACGTCGAAACCTGTTTCATTTTTAGTCCTCTGAACAACGTCAGGAGCGATGTTAATAGAAACATCAAAAACTCTTTTACATTTGTCACAAATAAAATGAAAATGTTCGTGAGTATTATGATCAAAGTGTGATGGTGCTTCTAAACCGTCAATCTTTTTGATAATTCCGTTTTCAGCTAACTGGTTCAGGTTTCTGTATAGAGTTGCAAGGCTGATATTAGGTGCTTTTTCTTGCAAAATTCCATACAAATACTCTGCAGTAGGGTGAACTACATTTTCTTTTAATGTTTCTAAAATTATCTCACGTTGTCTTGAGTAATTCATAGTTTCTCCATAAAACTGATAACAATTATTATTTTTGTTCAAATAAAAATTTTTGTCAAGATTAATAAACAAAAATGGATAATTTCTGTTATTAATTTGTTATAAGGTTTTTCTTAATAAATATTAATAGATAATCTTTTGTAAGTTTACAATATTTGTTATTTATTTGATAATTAAATTAGTTATAAATAGCAAAAGGGGAGTTGGGGAGTATGGTTAAAGTTGCAATAATTATGCCTGTGTATAATGGTGGTGAATATTTAGACACATCTATTCAATCCGTTCTTAACCAGTCTTATAGAGATTTTCAACTTATTTGTGTTAATGATAGTTCAACTGATAATTCCCTAGAAATTCTTGATAAGTATGCCTCTATTGATAATAGAGTTGTTTATTTGACTAAAGAAAATGCCGGTCCTGGATTGGCGCTAAATTATGGTATAGAAAATTCTCAAAGTGATTACTTGTGTTTTTTAGATCAAGATGATAAATATGCACCTGATTATCTTGAAAAAATGGTTGCTGCTATAGAAAAAACAAGTCTTGATATGTGTATGTGCAATGCGTATTTCTGGAAAAATGATGATAGTTTAGAAATAATTTATAAAGATTTGAAGTTTGGAATTGTTCCAACCGATACAGCTAAAAAGAAAAAACTGTTTTCTGAACGTAATTATCCGCAGTGGACAAAAATCGTAAAAAGAAGTTTTTGGGAGAAGAATAAAATTAGTTTTCCGGACTTTAGTAATAAAGCACATGATGTTCCTGTTCATTATGAATTAATTGCAATGTGTGAAAAAGTTGGTTACGTAAGAGATTGTATTTATTTCCACAGAGTTCATGATGAACAAATTTCGCATGATATAAATGATAGTTATTATTATAGTGTTTCTGCCAAAAATATTTTTGATTGGTTGAACACACTTGATTTGAATTATTTTCAACGAGAGAAAAAGCTAAAATTTTTCAAATATTTGATAAGATTGTCTGCACGTTCTGCAAAAAATATTCGTGTATTTGATGAGTTATTTGCAATTATAGATAACTATTATAGTTTTTATGATTTATATGATTTGAAAAAATTTATATTTAAACAAAAGAAAAAGTTTATGAAGGTCAAACATTTGTTGTTAGAAAAGGTTAATCTTGCAAATGTTGGCAAGAATACTTATTGCGCAAAACAACCTTTCATTGCAAGTCCGAAAACAACAATAGGAAAATTTGTTTCAATTGGGGAGAATGTAAGAATTGGACACGGCGAACATCCTTTAGGCTATTTATCAACAAGCCCATATTTTTATTATGACAATTTAGGTTGGAAGTTGTTGAATACAAAAAGTCACAATGAATTTTTGAATTATGCTCCAGTGTGTATTGGCAATGATGTTTGGATTGGCGATAATGTAATTATAAAAAATGGAGTTAAAATAGGTGATGGTGCAGTTGTTGGGTTGAGAGCAGTTGTAACAAAAGATGTTCCACCTTATGCGGTAGTAGCTGGAGTTCCTGCAAAAGTTATTAAATATCGTTTTTCAGATGAGATAATTTCGGAACTTTTAGAATTAGAATGGTGGAATTTAGAAGAAGATGTAATTCGCCAAATTCCGTATGATAATATTGAAAAGGCGATTGAATTTATTAAATGTAAAGGTATTAAACATTCAACATAGATAAATATGCTTTTTTAGATTTAAGACAACTAATAAATTAATATATTTCAAATAAAAAGAACTCCATTATGGAGTTCTTTTTATTTGCCGAAGGCCGGACTCGAACCGGCACGTGGTTGCCCACACAAGATTTTGAGTCTAGCACGTCTACCAATTTCATCACTTCGGCTTAAATTTAATTGTCACTCTTATATGATACCAAAAACATTTTAAATTTCAAATAAAATTTTACAAATTTTTTTAATTAGTAAAAATATTGCAAAAAAGTAGGATAGAATTTCCTCAAAATCCTTGTAAAATGCTTAATACGAGTGAGGGTATATGAAAAAATATTTTATATTATTATTCTGTTTAATTGCTTTTTCTATGACTGTTAACTCCGAGGTCATGGAGGGTGGTGTCATGAAAACAGGCATGGGAAATTCAAAAAGAATAGTAGATAGTGCTACGAACATGCCTGTAGCCGGTGCAAAAGTAATTTTACCGAAATTGGATTATATAACTGTAACGGATGACAATGGTGCTTTTAAATTGAATGCTGATATCAAGGTGCCAACTATTTTGTCTGTGCAAAAAGAGGGATATAGACCGTTTTCTTTAACGATTGATGAAAAAATTGCAAGAAAACCTATAGTTGTCGGAATCGAAAAAAGTAATGTGCAAGATATTGTGATTTCTTCTGAGATGTTTCATATAGGTGATGATAATTTTTCTGAAAATTCTGCAAATTCTGGTGACTTTAAAGGAAAATCAATTGGTCCTTATTTTACTAAATCTTTTATGATAGCAACGAATGCTTTGACAAAACAGAACTATCTTGTTATTGGCTCAATTATTGGAATAGATACGCTTATGGCGAAAACAATGAGGCAAAACTCTGTAGTACGTGCATTTTCAAGTCCGCCAGAAGTGTTTTTTAATGGGACAAAGATTGCAGAAATTCAGATTAATGGAGATGGACAGCGCATAAAGCTTCCGAATAATTTATTAAAACTTGGACAAATGAATGAAATAACAATCCATACCGGACGAAATTTGCACCAGACAGCGTACATTGATTATGATGACATTGAGTTTATGAATTTGTATATAAAATCGGAGTAATAATTAATTTCTACGTTTGCCTTAGCTCCCGAACAAATCCTAATATATAC
>ERZ1034920.248-NODE-248-length-44657-cov-4.996771_pt1 | contig 44657 bp, 28 predicted proteins | sample MGYA00520688_ERZ1034920 | MGnify/ENA primary metagenome ERZ1034920 (study PRJEB33766, sample SAMN09781785) | gut metagenome | biome: gut microbiome | host: Homo sapiens | place: Madagascar | study: EMG produced TPA metagenomics assembly of the PRJNA485056 data set... | reverse complement strand
CGCCAGTGCTGCGTGTTCCGCGCGTCGCGCGCATCACGCGCGTCCAGGAGCAGGCTGGGGGAGCGCATCTCGTGTCCTTCGACTCCATTTCCACGATCGACCAAGCGGAGCAGCTCGTCGGTCACAGCGTGCTCGTTCGCAAAGCCGATCTTCCCGAAGGCTATGATCAAAGCTTGCTCGATCTTGTCGGATTCGAAGTGTTCTCGCGTGATCAGGGACATATCGGCACCATCGTGAATCTCGAGGAGAACCCCGCGCATCCACTTCTGGTCGTTGAATCTTCAACCGGCAGCACGATCCACATCCCTTTGGTCGAAGAATTCCTAGTGGGCCTGAACGAAGAAGAGCGTCGGATCGAACTCGATCTGCCTGCTGGATTGGTCGAACTCTAAGCAATTCGTTCGCGCGTCCTGTGTCTTTGAAGTGAAAGGAAGGATAGCCCATGCTCATCGAAACGCTCTCGGTGTTTCCTCAGTGCTACGATTCGGTCATGAACGAATCGATCATGAAGCGCGCGCAAGACAAGGGCATCCTTGAATTTCGCGCACACGATCTGAGGGATTGGACGCATGATAAGCATCGTACGACCGACGATGAACCCTACGGGGGCGGTCAGGGTCTGGTGATGAAGTGCGAGCCGATCTTCGAAGCATGTGACGAGCTCTTCGCTGCTGCCCCTACCAAACCCTATACGATCTTCCTTTCTCCCACGGGTGAAACGCTCAGTGATGCGCTCACGCTCGAGCTTGCCGAAAAGGATCACCTCTTCTTCGTATGCGGGCATTATGAGGGCATCGATGAGCGCGCCTATACCTTGGCAGACAAGACGATCTCGATCGGTGATTACGTGCTCACGAGCGGCGAGCTCGCTTCGATGGTGGTCATCGATGCGGTCGTGCGCAGGCTCGATGGCGTGCTTGGCGACGCGGGCAGTTCAGTCGACGAAAGCTTCTATGATGGGCTGCTCGAATACCCGCAGTACACGCGTCCTGCGCAGTATCGCGGCATGAGCGTCCCCGACGTGTTGCTTTCAGGGCATCACGAGAACATCGAGCGCTGGCGCCATGAACAAAGCCTTCTGCGTACGGCAGCGTTCCGCCCTGATCTGCTCGCAGAGGCGAATCTCTCGCCTGAAGATCGTGCCTTTCTCTCTCGCCGCTCGTAACTTTCGTTTGCTCCTTGGCGTTTGCCCATACCCAACTCATAAAAGATTGTTTAATATAAGGAAATGCGCGGCTAAGCGCGTGCAAAGGGCACGAGCGACCGCATAATCGAATGAATATCAATCTCATCGGGAAGGAGCGTCGTGGATTCAGGTCGTCACGCGAGCGATCATAAACCGAGCATCTTCAGAAGGTTTTTAAGCTTTCTTATCATGGTCGCTGTCGTGGTCGTGGGGGCATGGTTGTTGCGCTCTTTCGTCATCGAACCCTTCCAGATTCCTTCCGCTTCGATGGAAGACACCATCAAAACAGGCGATATGGTCTTCGCCGAAAAGGTCTCTTATCATTTTTCCGATCCTGAACAGGGCGATATCGTGGTCTTTTCCGATCCGCAGGTGCCTTCACGCACGCTCATCAAGCGCGTGATCGCCACCGAAGGCCAGACTGTCGATCTACGCGATGGTAAGGTGTATGTCGATGGCGTTGCGCTCGATGAACCCTACACTGATGACCTTCCGAGCTATCCGCTCAACACGGTGGGCACGGTCGATATCAGCTATCCCTACACCATCCCGAAAGGCGATGTGTGGGTGATGGGCGACAATCGCACCAATTCCTCCGATTCACGCTATTTCGGTCCGATCGACAAGGATACGGTCTTCGGTAAGGCGTTCGCCATCTATTGGCCTGTTGAGAGCCTTGCTTGGATCGGATAGCGACACGATAAGTTCGTGTTGACTCAATGAACAAGGTCGCGCACTTCGGGGGCGGCCAGTGAATTATGACCATAAGGAGCTACATGACTACGAACGTCATATCATCTGAGCAAGAACATGAGCCGCTCAGTTTCCAAGAGATCATCCTTCGTCTTCAGCAGTATTGGGCAGATCAAGGCTGTGTGGTGTTGCAGCCCTACGACAACGAAGTAGGTGCAGGAACTTTCCATACCGCTACCACGCTCAGGAGCCTGGGTCCGAGCGCCTGGCGTGCGGCCTACGTTCAGCCGTGTCGCCGTCCGACCGACGGACGCTATGGCGAGAACCCTAACCGCATGCAACATTATTACCAGTTCCAAGTGCTCTTGAAGCCTTCACCCGATAACGTGCAAGAGCTCTACCTCGATTCGTTGCGCACGATCGGCATTGAGGTCGAGAAGCACGATATCCGCTTCGTCGAAGACGACTGGGAAAGCCCGACGCTCGGCGCGTGGGGCTTAGGATGGGAAGTCTGGCTCAACGGCATGGAGGTTACCCAGTTCACCTATTTCCAGCAGGTGGGCGGCTTCGAGTGCGATCCCGTTCCCGCCGAGATCACCTATGGTCTCGAGCGCTTGGCCATGTACATTCAGGGCGTCGATTCGGTCTACGATCTGGTCTGGTCGCGCGCGGCAGATGGGTCGGTCTTCACCTATGGCGATGTCTTCTTGGAGAACGAGCGCGAATTCTCTGCCTATAACTTCGAAGTGGCCGATACCGACCTGCTCTTCGGTGAATTCGATCGCTACGAAAAGGAATGCTTGCGCACGCTCGAAGCAGGCTTGCCGCTTCCCGCTTACGATTACGTATTGAAGTGCTCGCATGCTTTCAATCTGCTCGATGCCCGCGGCGTGATCAGCGCGACCGAGCGCATGGGCTACATCCTGCGCGTTCGTACCATCGCTAAGGCTTGCTGCAAAGCTTATCTGGAAAAGGTCGTCGGCCAATGCGTCGAGGACGAGGAAGGGGAATAATCTCATGGCTCAAACTCGTACGCTCGCTTTCGAGATCGGCGTTGAAGAGATCCCCGCATTCGACTTGGTGGATGCCGTCAAGCAGCTTGAGCGAAAAGTTCCCGCGCTCTTAGACGATGCACGCATTCCGCATGGCGCGATCGAAGTCTACGATTCCCCGCGCCGTCTTATCGTCGTGGTCTACGATGTCGCTGTTGAGACGGTTGCAGAAACTGAGGTTTTCAAAGGTCCTGCCGTGCGTATCGCCTTCGATGAAGCGGGTGCGCCCACGAAGGCCGCGGAAGGTTTTGCGCGGGGTAAAGGGCTTACGGTAGACGATCTCTACCGCGAAGAACAAGGTGGCACCGAATACGTGTTCGCTAAGCGCGAAGTACCGGCGGTCAAAGTCGCAACTTTGCTGCCTGGGGTGCTCGATTCCATCATCCGTTGTATCTCTTGGCCGAAGTCGCAGCGCTGGGGTGCTCAGCATGAGCTCTTCTCGCGCCCTGTTCGTTGGATCGTCGCGCTCTTCGGCGATGAGGTCATCGAATTCGAATATGCAGGCCTTAAGGCATCGCGTAAGACGATGGGGCATCGTTTCATGGCACCGGGCCCGTTTACGGTCGCGGATGCAGATAAGCTGCTCGAGGTGGTGCGCGCGGCGAAGGTCGTTCCTTCTCATGCTCAGCGTGAAGCGCTCATTCGTGAGCAGGTTAGCGCGATCGAAGCTGAGACGGGTCTTAAAGCAGAGCTTCCTCAAAAGACGCTCGTGGAGGTCGTGAACCTGGCCGAATACCCGACTGCTATGGTGGGCGCTTTTGACGAAGAGTTCTTGGCCGTTCCTGAAGAGATCATCGTCGATGCGATGCTCATGCACCAGCGCTATTTCCCGCTCTACGACACGCAAGGTAAGCTTTCCAACAAATTCATCGTAGTCTCCAACGGCGATCCCGCCTTCACGGAAACCATCGTCGATGGTAACGAGCGCGTGGTACGTGCACGCCTCTATGATGCGAAGTTCTTCTACGACGAAGACCTCAAGAAGCCGCTCGAAGCGTATGTTTCATCACTTGATGAGGTCGTATTCCAAGAGAAGCTCGGCACTGTACTTGATAAGACCAACCGTATCGTATCTTTGGTCGATCATCTTGCTGCAGAAGCGAATCTCGATGAAGCCGATCGCGCAGACGCCAAGCGTGCAGCGTATCTTTGCAAGGCCGATCTCGTTACGAATGCGGTCGTGGAATTCACCTCGGTGCAGGGCATCATGGGCTCCTACTATGCCGAGGCAGCAGGGGAGACTCCTCAAGTTGCGCGTGCGATCGCGCAGCACTATCAGCCTAAGTTCGCTGGAGATGCGCTTGCTGATGGTACGGTTGGCCAGCTCGTCGCGTTCGTCGACAAGCTCGATACGATCTGCGGCCTGTTCGCGATCGATCAAGGGCCGAGTGGCTCTTCAGACCCGTTTGCGATCCGTCGTAGTGCGATCGGTATCGTGAATATGCTCAACGCGGGTCTTCCGGTCAATCTCACCGATGCGATCTCATGTGCGCTCGATAACTACACCAACATCTCGTTCGACAAGGCAGCGGTCCAGACTCAGATCGAGGATTTCTTCATCACCCGTGCGCGCGTGATGTGCCAAGACGCTGGCCAGAGCCCCGATGTCATCGAAGCGGTGCTTGCTGGTGGCGTGCGCGAGCCAGCCGAGTTCACGAAGCGCGTTTCAGTGCTCGAGCGCTTCAGGGCAGAGCATGCCGAAGAGATGCAAGATCTCTCGACGGCGTTTGCGCGTGCAAACAACCTGCGCAATGAAGAGGTGGGCATCGATCTTGATGAAGCGACTCTCGGCGAAGTCGAGATCGCTCTTCGTGACGCGACCGATACCGCGAATACGAAGGTCACAGAAGCACTTGCTGCGCAAGATTATGAAGGCGCGCTCCGTGCTCTTGCCGCTCTACGTGTTCCGATCGATACCTTCTTCGACGAGGTCATGATCATGGACGATGATCCAGTTAAGCGCGCGAATCGACTTGCGCTCTTGAATCGTTTCGTTAGCGTGTTCTCTTCGGTTGCGGATTTTTCCCATCTGGTGAAGCAGGACCGCTAAGCATCCAGAGTCGTTAAGGAAGAGCAGGAAGGACCCTCACATGCTTCAACGATGGATAGCGCACGGGGTTGCTTCCGATCTTCCTACCATCCATGTTGTTTCCGATTCAACGGGAACGACCGCAAAAGCAGTTGCTCGCGCGGCGCTCGCGAGCTTCGATGAGACGAATTCCTATCTTGAGGTACTTCCCGGCATCAAGACTCCGCGAGAGCTCACTGAAGAGCTGAGCGCGCATCTTGAACATCATCGCGAAAAGCATATCTCTGGGGCGTTCATCATCTTCTATACGCTCGTGGATAAGCAACTGCGCGAGGCGATGGATGACTTCGTCAAGCAGGCGAGTGTTGCTATCGAAGAAGCCAAGCGTGCTCAAGGAGAAGAAGCCGCTGGCCCGAATCGCATCATCGCGGTCGATGTGCTCGATAAGGCGCATAGCGCGCTTGCGGACGCAACGGGCCGTATGCCCGAGCCGCATCCAGGTGCGCTCTATTCGGTCGATGATGCGTATTTCAGGCGCCTTGAGGCCATCAATTTCACGATCAATCACGACGACGGACGCAATCCTCAAGACCTCACGAAAGCGGATATCGTGCTCATCGGTGTTTCGCGCTCTTCGAAGACGCCGCTGTCGATCTATCTTTCGCAACTCGGTCTCAAAGTAGCCAATGTGCCGCTCGATTCCGAGACCGAACCCCCTAAAGAGCTCTTCGACGTCGATCCAACGCGCTTGTTCGGGCTCGCCACCACAGCCGAGATCCTGGTAGAGGTTCGCAAGCGTCGTCTTGCCAAAGCAGCGCACGTTGCATCAAGGTATTCTGAGTTCGAATCGGTCTATCAGGAGTTGGAGTCCGCCCACGATCTCATGAGAAGATTGGGTTGTATCGTCATTCGGACCGATAATCGCGCAATTGAAGAAACCGCGCAGGAGATTTTGCGGTATCATGAAAGTGCTCATCCGCGATTGTAGTTGCGGATGGAGAGGGATTAGTATTTGTTTAAGGAGAACATGGTGACTGACCAAGTGAAACGCGTCTATGCCTTCGGTAAAGATGCACAGGGTAACAATGTTACTGAGGGTAACACCAACATGAAGGCGATCCTCGGTGGCAAAGGTGCGAACCTTGCTGAAATGGCGAACATCGGCCTTCCGGTACCTCCCGGTTTTACTATTTCTTGTCAAACCTGCATGGAGTATGCAAATGCGGATAATACCTGGCCAGAAGGTGTTCTCGACACCATCCAGGAATATCGTGAAGATCTTGAGAACCGTATTGGTAAGAAGATCGGCGATGCAGAGGATCCGCTGCTCGTCTCCGTTCGTTCCGGCGCTCCCATGTCCATGCCAGGCATGATGGACACGGTTTTGAACCTTGGTCTTAACGATGAGTCGATCAACGGTCTCATCAAGCAGACGGAAAATCCCCGTTTTGCGTGGGACTCTTACCGCCGCTTCATCCAGATGTTCTCCAACGTCGTTATGGATCTTGATGGCGATCTGTTCGAGAATGCCATCAACGTTATGAAGCGCGATCGCGGTGTCGAATCCGATACCGATCTTACCGCTGAAGATCTGCAAGAGCTCGTTGCGCAGTTCAAGCGCATCTTCGCTGAGAACGTCGATGCTAACGAATATCCTTCTCTCGTTGTCGATGGGGAAGTGCAATTCCCTCAAGACCCCGATGTTCAGCTCCAGCTCGCTATCGAAGCGGTGTTCGGCAGCTGGAACAACCCGCGTGCGACGCTCTATCGTAAGCAGAACAAGATCTCCGATGATCTGGGCACGGCAGTGAACGTTCAGTCCATGATCTTCGGCAACAAGGGCGACACGTCTGCTACTGGCGTTGCGTTCACCCGTAACCCTGCGAATGGCGATAAAGAATTCTACGGCGATTACCTGGTCAACGCCCAGGGCGAAGACGTTGTTGCTGGTATCCGCAATACCTCACCTATCGCCGACCTTAAGAATACTCCGGGTCTCGAAGAAGCAGGCAAGGAGCTCGAAGGCGTCTTCACGCTGCTCGAGAATCACTTCCGCGATATGTGCGATATCGAGTTCACCATCGAGCAGGGCAAGCTCTGGATGCTCCAGACGCGCGTTGGCAAGCGTACTGCTGCGGCAGCGCTCCACATCGCGATCGCCATGGTCGAAGAGGGTCTCATCACCAAAGAAGAGGCTGTCATGCGTGTCGATCCTGAACAGCTCGATCAGCTCCTCCATCCGCAGTTCGATGCTGATGCTGAATACGATGTGGTTGCAACTGGCCTCAACGCATCTCCAGGTGCTGCAGTGGGCGAAGCGGTCTTCTCCGCTGAAGCAGCCGTTGAAGCTGAGGCAGAAGGTCGCAAGACCGTGCTCGTTCGTTGGGAGACCACGCCGGACGACCTTGCTGGCATGATCGCTGCTGAAGGTATCCTTACCTCTCACGGTGGCAAGACCTCGCATGCTGCCGTTATCGCTCGTGGCATGGGCGCACCGTGCGTATGCGGTGTCGATGCGTTGAAGATCGATGCTGATGCGAAGCAGGCAACCATCGCTGGTACCGATCTGGTCATCCGTGAAGGCGATATGATCTCACTTGATGGCACCACTGGTATCGTCGTGCTCGGCGCAGTCGAGCTCGTTCAGCCCGAACTTGCAGGTGATCTTGACACCATCCTTGAATGGGCAGACGAAGTGCGCACCATGGGTGTTCGCGCTAACGCTGATAACCCTGAAGATGCAGAGCTTGCTCGTTCCTTCGGCGCTCAGGGCATTGGCCTGTGCCGTACCGAGCACATGTTCTTGGGCGATCGCAAGCAGATCATCCAAACCTTCATCCTCAATGAAGATGAATCCATCCGCGAAAAGGCTGTTTCCGATCTTTTCGCTGCTCAGACAGGCGATTTCCTGGGCATGTTCAAGGCAATGGATGGTCTGCCCGTCATCGTTCGCCTGCTCGATCCGCCGCTGCATGAGTTCCTTGAGAGTCCGCGTGCGCTCGACGTAGAGATCGCTCGTCTTGAGGCAACTGGCGCAGATCCTGCCGTCATCGCTCAGAAGCGTCACCTTATGGAGCAGATCGACAGCTTCGCTGAGCAGAACCCGATGCTCGGTCTTCGTGGCTGCCGTTTGGCCATCACCTATCCGGTGCTCCCACGCATGCAGGTTCGTGCGATCGCAACCGCAATGGCTCAGCTGAAGAAGGAAGGCTTCGATCCTAAGCCTGAGATCATGATCCCGCTCGTTTCCGTGAAGCCTGAACTCGAGAAGCTTCGTGCACTTGCTGAAGAGGTTATCGCTGAAGTTGCCGCTGCTGAAGGCGTCGAACTTGAGATCCCGATCGGCACCATGATCGAGCTTCCGCGTGCTGCGGTTACCGCGAACGAGATCGCTCAAGCAGCTGATTTCTTCTCATTCGGTACGAACGACCTCACGCAGACCACGTTCGGCTTCTCGCGTGACGATGTTGAGTCTGAATTCGTTCCGCAGTACCTCGCAGAGCGCATCCTGCCTTACAACCCCTTCGCTACGGTCGATCCGGGTGTTGCGAAGCTCGTCGAGATGGGTGTTGAGCTTGGCCACGAAGGCAATCCTGATATCGTTTGCGGTGTGTGTGGCGAACATGGTGGCGATCCTGATTCCGTTAAGATCTTCTACGGCATCGGTCTCGACTATGTTTCTTGCTCACCGTATCGCGTGCCGCTGGCTCGCTTGGCTGCTGCTCAGGCTGCGCTGGCAGACAAATAGTTCTTGCGAAAAGTATCTATTCAACAATGGCCACCTTCGGGTGGCCATTGTTCTATGAGCGTCCTGATAGGGCTAATGGGGTATATGACCGTATTTTGAGAAACAAAAAGTGCGACCGTCAAAAGATGGTCGCACTTTAAACTTTTGGTGGAGGCGCGGAGAGTCGAACTCCGGTCCATACTAGATCATCAATGAAGCACTACAAGCTTAGTCGGTGATTAGGTTTCGGATACGTCGCGTGCATCGACACACAATAACGCATCCTAGCTGGTTCAGTCTTGAGTCTCGTCATACCAACGACGTACGAGACAGCAGTCTCCTAAAGATGATATCGCGCCAGGGCCGGAAACATACCCTGGGTTGACAGCCTGGCTAGATTAAGCAGCCATGGCGAGCGCAGGAGCGCTCTGAGTTTTAGCTTTGCCAATTAAATTTGACAGTACCCCTGTTTAACGTGGCGAGGAGACCACGACCTGCTCTTCATATCCAACCTACCATGTCGAAACCAGTCGCCCCCAAAGATGGAGAGAACGAACGCAAAAGGTAGTTGCGTTGTTTTCAAGGTGCTGTGCAGATGCACATCTGCGGAGTCACTATTCTACGCGCCTTGTTATTTCTGTCAAATCAGATAGATATCGACATGCGAGGGGCGGTTCTTCATGCGTTTTACCAGGTAACGATTTTTACACAGAATGTCAAAGCACATCACCTTCGAAACAAGTCACCGCTATGGTCAAGAGAGAAGGTGTCGAACGACCGGGTAGTTTGTCACCTTACGAGATGAGGGGGCTGAAATGGACAAGAACGTAGGAAAGAGCGTTGCGTCAATAAGCTCTCCTTCAACGAGTAGTGCGACGGTTGAGCGCGCTTCAACAGCGAATGCTCAAACGCTCTCAACGCAAGATCAAAACAGTCCGAATGATAACGACGGCTTCAAGCGCACGCTTTCCATCTTCGATATGGTCATCTACGGCCTTATCTTCATGGTGCCTATCGCGCCCTTCAGCATCTATGGTGGGGTGGCGAACGCCTCGAATGGCATGGCATCGATGGCATATCTTATCGCCTTCGTTGCGATGTTCTTCACGGTGCTTTCATTCGGCATCATGATCAAGACCTTTCCCTCATCGGGTTCGATCTATACCTATGCATCGAAGAGTTTGGGAAGCGCGATCGGCTTCATCGCTGGTTGGCTCATGCTCCTTCAGTACCTTATTTCGCCCGACATGGTCTTCATCATCGCTGCTGAACCGCTTCATCAATACGTGCCCGCAGTGCCTGTGTGGGCGTGGTGCTTGATCTTCTTGGCTATCGTGCTCGTAGTCGCCTCACGCGGTATCCAAACGACCATGATTGTGAATAAGATCGCACTCGTGTGCGAATGTATCGTGTTGGGAATGTTCCTCGTATTCGGCATCGCTTTCATATTCTCTCACCCTGAAACATCGGGCTTCACACTCGATGCCTTCTTCGATCCATCGAAGTTCACCATGCCGTCGATGTTGAGCGCCGTTTCGCTCGCGGTGTTCTCGTTCGTTGGATTCGGTTGCGTGGCTACGCTTACTGAAGAAGCTAAGAATGAGCGCAGTGGCCCTCCGCGTGCGATGATGATCATGGTCATCATCTTGGCTGTCCTCTTTGCGTTTACGTGCTATATCGCCACCTGCGTCGATCCAAGTGGCGAACTTTGCCGCTCCAACGAAACGAACGGCTTCTACCTTATCGCTGAATTGGTGGGCGGCAAGTGGTTCGGTCAGCTCTGTGCTTTGGCGGTTGCGCTTGCTCAGGGAGTCTTCACGGGTTTGGTCGCCCAGGTTTCGGTCTCGCGCGTGCTCTACGTGATGGGTAAGAGCGGCTCGCTTCCAAGTCCGCTCGCGAAGATGGACAAGAAGCGTGGCGTGCCTCTGGTGGCAACGCTCTTCGTTTCCGCTCTTTCGCTCGTGCTTCTGCCGTTCTTCCTCAACATCGGTATGGACGGTCTGGCAAAGGTCGTGAACTTCGGTGCTCTTGCCTCCTATGTGATCTTGAACGTGTGCGTAGTTTGGCATTTCTGGGTGAAGGGCAAGGACCATACGAACCCGATGCGGCTTCTTATCTGCCCGATCGTCGGAGCGATCATCGTCGGTGCGATCTTCGTCTCGCTCGATCCAACCTCGCACACGATCGGCATAATCTGGATCATCATCGGCATCGTTTACTATCTGGTGACCACACGTCTGCTCAAACGCAAGATAACCATGGAATAGAAGATCCATGCAGCTGAACATCGCTGAAGAGCCCCTTGTGCAAAGCGCGCAGGGGCTTACTTTTTGGGATTGTTTCTAAGCTGTTGCATAGACCTTACGTTTAATCAACATACCTTACGACAGTCTCACAATACCGCCCATGAACAGCAAAAAGTGGCATGGTAAGGATAAAGAAAAAAGCCGATGTGCTTGGAGGCGCTCGGCGTGATTTTGAAAGGGGTGGGAAAAATGAGTGAATCAAAGACTTCTGTGGCGCCTGCAAATTCATCTAGCTCTAAAAAGCAGACAGCGAAGATGCTCGGGTTCGGCGGGTTCTTTGCCATGACCGCATCAATGGTCATGACCGTCTACGCGTATCCGAATTTCGCATCTTCTGGCCTCCATCTGATCTTCTTCTTGATCCTTGGCGGCGTGTTCTGGTTCTTGCCAGTCGCGCTCGTGGCTGCTGAGATGGCAACCGTCAAAGGATGGGAGAATGGCGGAATCTTCGCTTGGGTTGGCAACACGCTTGGTAAGCGCTGGGGCTTCTCGGCGCTGTTCTATCAGTGGTTCCAGATCACGGTCGGGTTCGTGACCATGGCATTCTTCGTTTTGGCTGCGATATCCTACATCGTTGGCTGGGATGCGCTCTACAACAATCCGCTTGTCATGTTCATCGGAGTTGCGATCATCGTTTGGGGATTGACGCTTACCCAGCTTGGAGGAACGAAGCTGACGGCTCGTATCGCTAAAGTTGGCTTCTTCGGAGGTGTTTTGGTCCCAGCTATCATTCTTCTTATCGGTTTGGTGGCGTATCTTGCAACAGGTGGTATATCGCAGCTTCATTTCGATGCGAACGGATTCGTTCCCGATTTCACGAAAGTGAGCACGCTCGTTATCTTTGCTTCGTTCATCTTGGCGTTTGCTGGTGTCGAGGCAAGTGCTTCTCATGTTAATGAGCTCAAGAATCCGGGTAAGATCTACCCGATGGTCATGATCGTACTCTGCATCTTGACGATCGTGCTCGATACGTTGGGTGGTTTGGCTGTTGCGATGACGATGAGCGAGGCTCAGCTTGATGCGAACCTCTCTACCGGTGTGGTGACTGCATTCGCGAATATCTTCGACGCGCACTTTGGCATCGGCTGGCTCGTGTATGTGATCGCCTTCTTGTTAGCAGCTGGCGTGCTTGCCGAGATCTCATCGTGGATCGTTGGCCCTTCTCGTGCATTGCTCGATACCGCAAGCGAGGGCATCATCCCGCGTAGCTTGGCCAAGACCAACAAGCACGGAGTGTCGGTGAAGATCGTGGTCATTCAGGGTATTGTGGTTACCATCTGGGACGCAGTCCTGTGTGGCTCGATGGCGCTTTCGGGCGGTTCGGGTTCTTCGATCTCGTATCTTACTGCGGTTGGCTTGACCGTTGTCATCTATCTGGTTGGCTACATCCTGTTCTTCCTGGGTTATTTCAAGCTCGTCTTCAAGGGGAAGGATCACGCACGTGCCTTCAACGTGTTCGGGGGAACCGTTGGCAAATGCATCGTGGCTGGCGTTGGCTTATTGCTCACGGTCTTCGCATTGGTCGTTTCGTTCTTCCCGCCAAGTCAGCTTGATGCTCAGTCGGGCATGGTCTATGTGGCAACCTTGATCATCTGCTGGGTGGTCTCGGTGGCGATACCGTTCGTCGTTTACGCTTTGCGCAAGCATTGGAATGGTGGCATCGACCATGATCCACCCACTATTCCCAGCAAGAAGATGTTGGCAACAGCTGCTGCAACTTCTTCAAGTGCTCCAGCACCGGCGAAAGACGAACCTGCTCAAAAGCAAGCTGCATCCGCTGATGCTCCCAGCAGCGATTCACCGCCTAAGGAGCAAAGTTGATCATAGCTATCGGTCGCGTTCTCCCTTCGCTTTCAAGAACCGAGGGTGAAGGGAGAGGCGACGAAGCAGCGACGCGGAGAGCGTACGCATCATAAGGTAAACAGAAGGAAACTAGGTAAAGGAAAAAGGTTCTTCGTAATACCGAAGAAAAGACTAAGGAGTTCATCATGACTGACAAAGACGTAAAGCTCGTTTCGACTGAAGAATTAGGCGAAATGAATGCTCAAACTGGCTATCTGAGCCCGATCTTCGGATCATATGCTTCAGATGTTGAGATGCCGGTGGACAAGCTCAACCACGACCCGATCGAGCCGCGCATCGCAAGCGAGATCATCCGTGAGTACATCGGCACGGAAGGTAACGCGCATCAGAATCTCTGTACGTTCGTCCAGACCTATATGGAGCCCGAAGCAGCAGAGTTGATGAAAGAAACGCTCGAGAAGAACGCGATCGATAAGGATGAATATCCGATGACCGCAGACCTCGAGAACCGCTGTGTGAAGATCATCCAGAACCTGTGGCATGCTAACCCTGATGAAGAGCCCATGGGCACTTCGACCGTTGGTTCATCTGAGGCATGTATGCTCGGTGGTCTGGCTGCGCTCTTCCGCTGGAAGGCATTGGCAAAGGCTGCAGGGATCGATATCTATTCCTCGCATCGTCCAAACCTTGTTATAACTTCTGGCTATCAGGTTTGCTGGGAGAAGTTCTGCCGCTACTGGGACATCGAGATGCGTCTCGTTCCTATGGAGGCCGATCATCTCTATATGACCGCAGAAGATGCGATGAAATACGTTGACGATCACACCATCTGCGTTGTTTGCCTCCTTGGCATCACCTACACGGGTCGTTATGACGATGTGAAGGGCGTTGACGCTGCTCTTACCGAGTACAACAAGACGGCAAAGGTTCCTGTTCGTATTCACGTTGACGGCGCATCGGGCGCAATGGTCGCTCCGTTCATCGAGCCCGATCTGGATTGGGACTTCAAGCTCCCTAACGTTTGGTCTATCAGTACTTCTGGCCATAAGTATGGTCTGGTGTATCCGGGCATTGGCTGGGTTTGCTGGCGTAGCAAGGAAGCTCTGCCTGAGGATCTGATCTTCTGGGTAAGCTATCTGGGCGGTCAGGAAGCGACCATGGCTATCAACTTCAGCCGCAGTGCTTCTCAGATCATCGGTCAGTACTACGTGTTCATGCGTAACGGCTTCGAGGGTTACAAAGAGATCCATATGCGTACCATGGATGTTGCACATCATCTGGTTCAGGGCATCAAGGATCTGGGTATCTTCATCATGTATGAAGAGGCGACCGAAGTACCGATCCTGTGCTGGAGCCTCGATCCTAAGGCGGGCAAGAAGTGGACGCTCTATGATTTGGATGATCGTCTGCGTATGCATGGCTGGCAGATCCCTGCCTATCCGTTGCCTGCGAACATGGAGCATGTCACCTGCCAGCGTATCGTAACGCGTGCAGACCTCTCCATGACCATGGCAGACAAGTTCTTGAAGGACATGAAGGCAGAGATCGCAAACCTCGATAATGCTACGGTCATCGGTGCTCAGGATAGCAACATCGCACCGAAGAAGTCATTCGATCATAGCGGTCGATAAGCAAAAAACGTTTGGCTGCTAAAGAGCCGAACGCATCATCTTGAGTCTATGTGCACGAGGCATGTGACCCACCTCGATACCGACCTCCTTGCAAAGGGGAGGTCGGTATCTTGTTTTTTTGAGGAAGAATATTCATACAAGAAAAGTGAATCTGTTGGATTGATGGTTCGTGACCATTCCAATAGCATCTTTCACATTCGATTCGTGCTCTACAAAGTGCGCGCCCTTCAACAAACGATAGAATAATCTGTTAACCTCATGCATTCACGGTCAAGAAAGGAGGCGGCGCGCATGAAAAATGTTTGGCTCGTATTCAAGCGCGATACTCTTCGCCTCCTTAAGGTTCCGCCTGCTCTTATGGTCATCCTGTTCTTGATCGTGTTGCCCTCCATCTACACCTGGTACAACGTGGCAGGGTTTTGGAACCCGTATGACAACACCTCTGCGATGCGCGTATGCGTGGTGAATGAAGATGTGCCAGCGCACTCCGAGCTTACAGGCCAGATTGATGTCGGTTCGCAGGTGGTGAAGGGTCTTGAAGAGAATGACCAGCTTGACTGGCAATTCGTTAACCGCACTGAGGCAATGAACGAGCTCAACGCAGGAGCGTGTTATGCGGTGTTCGTCATCCCCTCCGATTTCAGCGAGCGACTCATCGCGCTTACGGAAGGCAAGGATGAAAAACCGAGCATCCAATACTATGTGAACGAAAAGACCGGCCCTGTTGCGCCCAAGATAACCGATACCGGGTCGAATACGCTCGATCGTACGGTGAACGCTGAATTCGTGGGTACGGTGAGCAAGGCGGCGGTGAGCGCGATCGATGGCGCTTCGGGCGAAATGCACGATGCGCTCAAGAAGGTGCGCTCTAAGGCACTTGAGCAGATGGACAGCGCACTCGATGCTCTTTCACTCATGGATAGTTCGATCGACCAGGTAGGTAGCGCGATCAGCCAAGCAAAGACGGGCGTCTCGAACGCGCACGATAAGCTCGGGGAGGCAACGGGTAAGCTCGATGAAGCGGCAAAAGAGCTGAAGAATGCTGCTGATCAAGGGGAGACGGCGGCCAGTGCGCTCAACACCTATGCGGCGCAGGGTTTGGTGAGCCTTGGGAAGACCACTACCTATCTTTCACAAACGATCACGAAGGCCTCTTCTACGATCGCGACTGGGCTCAGCGATATTTCGAAGGCCAAAGGCTCTGCCGATCTTGCTCTTGCGGAAGCGAAAGGCATCGTCGAGCGCAATCAAGCGCTCATCGACGAGCTCACGACGCTTTGCGATACGCTTCCCGATTCGAGCGATTACAAAGAACAGCTACGTTCGCTGGTCGCTTCTTTGGACAACCTGAATAAGCAGACTTCAGAGACGGTAACGAGCCTTCAAGAGACTTCGACACAGATGGGCGAGGATATCGAAACTCTGAAAAAGGCGAATGAGGATTTCTCGAAGGCAGCGTTCGAAGGCATCGATAACGCCCAAGCAATGGGAACGAAGGCCTTCACGGAAACCATCCCTCAAGTGAGCGCTGCCATCACGAAGCTCTCACGAGCTACTGCTGATCTCTCTTCAACGGTCGCAGAGCAGAAGGCACTCGTTCCGCCTGCGCAAGCTGCGCTCGACGAGCTGAACGCGACGCTCGATATCGCCTCGACCACTTTGAGTGAAACGCGGAGTACCGAGCAAGAGGCAGCCGAAGAGTTGGCTATGGTGCGCAGCGATGTGATTTCGCTCTCAACGGCAGGATTCTTAGAGCGTCTGTTGGGACAGAGCAGCCTTGATTCGAGCCAGATCGCTCAATTCGTGGCATCTCCAACGCTGCTCAAGACCGAAGAGCTGTATACGGTCGATTCGTATGGTGCTGCTATGGCGCCCTTGTTCATGAACCTCACCTTTTGGATCGGAGCGTTCATGTTGCTCATCATCATGAAGCAAGAGGTGGATGGCAGGGGCATTCGTCAGCTGAAGATCTGGCAGCGCTATCTTGGGCGTTTTCTCCTTATGGCGTTGCTCGTGGTACTTCAGGCGGTCATCTGCGTGTCGGGCCTTTTGTTCATGGGTATCACGCCGGTCAATATCCCTGCGCTCTATGTAGCTGCTGCGATGTGCTCGCTAGCGTATCTCAGCATCATCTATTGCCTTTCCGTTACGCTCCAGCATGTGGGGAAGGGCATCTGCATCATCTTGGTCTTCGCGCAGATTCCCGGAGCGACCGGTCTTTATCCTATAGAGATGACCTCACCGTTCTTCCAGGCGATCTATCCGTTCTTCCCGTTCACTTATGGCATCGGTGCGATGCGTGAGGCGATGTGCGGCTTCTACGGCAACGATTTTGCTTTCACGCTTACCATGCTCTCGTTGTTCTTCGCGATCTTCTTAGGTGTCGGCCTTGCGCTTCGTCCGCGTCTTGCGAACGTGAACCGCATGTTCGCGCGTCAGATCGAAGAGGGCGATATCTACAACGGGGAAAGTGCGGTCGTGCCAGCACGAAGGTATCGTATGAGCCAGGTCATCGCAGCGCTTGCCGATCATGATCTGTTCCAGCAAAACGTTCAAGAGCGCTATGAACGCTTCACGCGTCTTTATCCGCGGCTGATGCGTGCTACGATCGCGCTCGGTATCTTGGTGCCCATTGGGTTCACGGTGGCATTCTCGCTCACCATGACCGAGAAGATCGTATTGCTCACTGCGTGGCTCATATGGTTCGCTCTCGTGTGCGGTTTCTTGATCATAGTTGAGGAACTGCGCTACAGCATGCGTCGTCAGCTGCAGCTTGACTCGATGGACTCCGAGAAGCTGCGTACGATCTATGCTGATCGCAAGGTCGAGCGCTATAGCGATTCTCGCAGCTTGCACGAAGATGCCTCCTTGCTGCCGCCCAAGCGAGGTGGTAAGCGATGAAGAACATCCTTGCGATATTTAAAGCGGATCTTAAGAACCTGTTCGGCAATGTGGTCAATGGCATCGTGACGCTTGGCCTTATCTTGCTCCCTTCGATCTTCGCGTTCTATAACATCATCGCGTGCTGGGATGTCTTCGATAACACCGGCAATGTGAAGGTCGCGGTCGCGAACACCGATGAAGGTTATCAGAGCGATCTTGTTCCTATGCGGATGAACCTGGGAGAGCAGGTGATCTCTGCGCTTCGGTCGAACGACCAGATCAAATGGGAGTTCGTCTCTGAAGAAGAAGCGATAGATGGAGCGAAGGCCGGTCGCTACTATGCGGCTGTGGTCATCCCTTCAACGTTCAGCAAAGATATGCTCACGTTCTATAGCGATGGGGGAGAGCAGGCGCGCATCACCTACTATTCCAACCAGAAGAAGAACGTGATCGCACCGAAGATCACGGATCAAGGAGCATCTTCGGTCTCGTATGCGGTAAATGAGGCATTCGCTCAATCGGTCAGCGAGATCTCGCTCTCGCTCGTGCATGTGATGGCGAATTACCTTGATGAGAATGGCGCTGATGCGCGTGTTGTTGCGCTTGCCGATCATCTGGAGGCCGCTTCACGCGTTTTAGATAATGCCGCCAGTGCGGTCGAGGTATTCGGAGCGTTCGGTAGCGCCTCGAAAGATGCGCTCGACTCCGCTACTAAGCTCATCGAAGCCACACAAGCAGGCTTCGGTTCAGTTGCTGGCTCGACAGTAGGTGTGGCAGAAGGGGTCAGCGAGACTGCTGAAGCGCTCAATAGCGCGACAACGATGTTCAAAGAAGCGCTTACGGCTTCGACCCAAAGCTACGAGCAGCTTGCGCAGGCTGCAAAAGACGCTGCAGGCGCGCTTGGCAATACGTCGAGTGCGATGGCGAGCAGTATGCGCACGCAAGCAGAGGCGGTTTCTGCGCAGATCGCAAGCTATCAGGAGCTCTCTGTGCTCTTGCGCCAGATCGCACCGAATGTTCCGAGCGATGTGCAGCCGGTGCTTCTTGCCATGGCGGATCGTCTCGATTCAACGGTGAAAACGCTCGAAGCGCTGCGCGATCTGCTCAACCAAAGCGCCGATGATCTTGACCACGCCAACGCGCAAGCAAAAGCGGATATCGCTGAGCTTGAAAAGGTGTCTGCTGAGGCGAAGGCTGAGCTCGATACCTTGCAGAAGACCTACGATCAGGAGGTCGGTCCTGCACTCGAAGAGTTCGAACGCTCTTCCAAAGCTGCGGCAAAGGCCTTCTCGGAGGGAGCAACGGTGCTCTCGGAGCAAGACCCCTTCTCGATCGAAGGAAGCGAGTCGCTCGAAGGCACCTTCAACGATGCGCTTGGGCAATCAGCTGAATCGGCAGATGAGCTTCGAAATGCCGCCGATCAACTTTCGAGCACCGCAGAGAAGCTGCGCGACGCAGCGGTGGCAGGGGATTCGAAGACGCTTCATGATCTGCTTTCGGCGGACGTGGAAGGTTTAGCTCATGCGCTTGCAGCTCCTGTGAACATCGAGCGCACCGCAGTCTTCCCGAGCCAATCGTTCGGCGCATCGATGGCGCCGCTCTATACTACGCTCGCTATCTTCATCGGGTCGCTTCTCATCATGGTCGCGGTGAAACCCCGTATTTCGCAGCGCATGAAGGATAAGCTCAAAGACCCGAAACCCCGTCAACTCTTCACAGGCCACTTCCTCATCTGCGCATTGCTCTCGTTGGCGCAGACCACGTTCATGGCGCTCGGTAACCTCTTCTTCCTTGATATCTCAGTGGTGCATCCGCTGCTGTTTATGCTCGTGTACTGGTTCGCGGGTCTGGTATTCACGTTCATCATCTATGCGCTCGTGGTGTCGTTTGCGAACCTTGGCAAAGCGATCGCGGTCTTGATGCTCATCGTACAAGTAACTGCGTGCAATGGGTCATATCCGCTCGTGATCTTGCCTGATTTCGTCCAGATGATAAGCCCTTGGATGCCCGCAACGCATGTGGTGGAAGCCATGCGCGCGGCTATGTTCGGCATCTATCAGAATGATTTCTGGATAGCTATGGGCGAGCTGGCGCTCTTCTTGGTTCCGGCAGCGCTCTTAGGATATGCCCTCAGAAAGCCCCTTGAGAAGTTCATGCAGTGGTATGTGCGCACGGTCGAGTCGACGAACTTGATCGAGTAGCTGTTGTGTCAAGCTGTTCGACAGTGGTTCGCAGGAGCAAGTCCTATCGGAAGGTTCACCGTTGCCTACGATGCGCTCTTCGCGGCCTTCTCATGTTCGGAGAGCAGCTTGCTCCGCTGGATGACCACGGCGCCGATCAGGAAGGGCAGCCAGAAAACGATCGCACGATAGACCATGATCACTGCCATGGCGGTTGCCTGATCGATGCCGAAAAGAGCAAAGGCAACGAGTGCTGCTGCCTCTACTATGCCTACCCCTTGAGGGACGAACGAGATCATCGCGAACAGGGTCACTACAACATATCCGCAGATCATCGCTTCGATGCCGTGCACGCCGAAAGCTAGAGCGACAAAAGCGAAGCACCCAAGCTCGAAGACGCTCGCGGCAACATTGAGGCACAGATCAGCCCCTATGTCTTGCTTGTTCTTCGTCATGAGCGCTGCAGATTGCGCATAGGCGTTGACCGTATCCTTCACCCAAGCATCAACGGGCTTCTTCTTGCGTTTGGTCAAGAATCTATCGATGATGTGAACGAAGGGGGCGAGCAGCTTCAAGAGCAGGTCGGGCTTCATCGCAGCGAACGCCATCGCGGCGACCATGCCGCCTACGATAAGGATCGCGACGGCGCCAAGGGCGATCCATCCTGCATTCAATCCGCCCGCGATGCCTAAGATCGCAAAACCGATGACCATGATCACCAAGAAGCCTGCATTGATCGATACCTGACGGAGCAGCGCGGCTCCTGTTGCTTTGCCAGCCGAGATATGCTCATGGGCTGCTTCTGCGATCACGATTGAGGTTCCGGACATATTGAACGAAGGAATGACTGTATCGACGAAGAACGTCGCAAAAACGAGCTTTATTCCTTCTTTGAGGCTGAGGTATGATCCAACCGATTTGAAGCACCAGATGAAGGAAGCTCCTTGAGCGAAGTATTTCCCCATCTGGAACAGAATCGCGCCAATGAGGAAGAGGGGAGCTCCGCGTTCGATTGTGGTAACGAGCTCTTCAAGTTGATCGCCTCGTAAGAAGACGACCGCGAGCACGATAACGAGCACAAGACCAACGAGTATCTTCTTCAGGTTCTTTTTCATAAGACAGCCTTTGCGCAGTTCAGAGCAATGGATCACCTTTAGTCTAGCAAAAGGAGAAGGCTTCAAAAAAGCCGCATGAGAACCGATACGCCATTGAAACCGATCACATCGGCCCATTGACGCAAGCGCGTGCGCGCTCCCTTCATCTCACGGCTTTCCTACAAACCAGCGTCATCCCACGGAGGAATCGTCGCTCGTGCTAAGTTTAAAGGAGCACAGTTCCTTCTTGGCGAACTGCACGAAGTTTGTGGTAGAAAGTCTCGCATCATGGATACTTCTCAAGAAACCTCTCGCGGTGGTTCATCTGCTCGTGATCACGAGATAATCAAAGCGAGCATCATCGGCATCGTGGGCAATATGCTCCTGGTTGCTTTCAAGCTCGTTATCGGGTTCTTTTCGCATTCGATCGCCATCATCCTCGATGGTGTGAACAATGCCACTGATGCGCTTTCTTCTATCATCACCATCGCAGGAACCAAGCTTGCTGCGCGGCGTCCCGATCGACATCATCCTTTCGGGTATGGGCGCATCGAATATCTCACCTCGGTCGTCATCGCCATCATCATCTTGGTTGCGGGCTTTCTTTCGCTTCGAGAGTCCATTCAGAAGATCATCGATCCTGGCCAGCCATCGTATTCTGCGATCACGATCACGATCATCATCGTGGCCATCATCGCGAAGATAGCCCTCGGCATCTGCTTCAACCACTATGGGAAAAAGACAAAGAGCGAAGCACTCATCGCTTCAGGTATCGACTCGAACTACGATGCGGTCCTCTCTGCAGGGACGCTCGTGGTCGCTTTCGCGCAGAATATCTGGAACATCAATATCGATGGCATCGTAGGGCTCATCATCTCGTTCGTGGTCTTGAAAGCGGGCTTCGAGGTATTGCGCGATGCGCTCGGTCCTATCATCGGGCTTCCTGAGAGCAAGAAGTTGGTTGATAGCATCGTTTCGTATGCCTCGTCATTCTCGCCCGTTGAGGGCGTGCACGATGTGGTCATGGACGATTTCGGCCCTAATGAGGTTATCGGCTCGATGAGGATCGAAGTTCCCGATGATATGGAGGCCTGGCGCATCCATGAGCTCACTCGTGCGATCTCGTCTGGCATTGCAGAGAAGTTCGGCATTTCGATGACCATCGGTATCTACGCGACGAATCGTGCAGGGATGTTCGCTAACATGCGGGCGAGCCTCGATCGGATCGTAAATGAGAATGCGAACATCAGGCAGGTACACGGATTCTATTGCGACGCGCAGAACAAGATCTGCTATTTCGATCTGGTGATCGCCTTCAACGTGAACGGAGAGGACGTTAAAGCGTCGGTTGTCGATGCGCTCAAGAAAGAGTATCCTGCCTACACCTTCGATGTCGAGATCGATCGAAGCTTGCAAGACTGATCTGTTGGCGGTTCTCGAAAAGCAGGAACGCTATTCTTCGAGCAAATAGTTCAAGTACGCACGATACTCTTCTACCAGTGATTCGGGCCCAGCGATGCGCACTTTCTTTCCCATGGACGCGATCCATCCGAAGAACTGCTCGCTCTTGCAGATCCTCACGCGGGCAAGAGCCTCCTGATCATTCGCCTTCAAGAAGGTTGCTGCGCTGCCGAAGCGATCGGTGATGATCTCGACCTTATCAGCGTCCGCTGCAAGGATGGCTACTACCTCTTCGCCTCCGAAGCGCCCGAACATGATCGCCTTGTTCTCATCGTAGCGAAACCCGGCGATCTCACTGTTGCGCACGGCGGGTGCGCTTTCAAGCACGCGAAGATCCATCATCCTATCGAGACGATATTCGCTCAAAGCGTTGTGCGCCTCGTTCCAGGCGGTGAGGTAATAGAAGCCATCTTCGTACACGATGGCAACAGGCGTTACCACATGTGTTTTGCTCTTCGACCTTGCATATGGCTTTCCATCGAGCCCGATCTTTTGGTAGGAGAATTCGATCTTACACTTTGCTTTGATAGCTTGGTGGATCGCATCTACCGCATGAAAAACGTTGCTATTCTGCGACTTGATGCGACGTGCCACATGGATGCGTCGGTCGAGCAGATGCTGCTCGTGGTTCGTGGCAAGCTGCTTGATATTGGTGATGAGCGTCTTCGCTTGTTTTTCGGTTATCGCCCGACAAGACTGGATGGCATCGACCATGAGCATGAGCTCCCCGATGGAGAAATCCCTTCGTTCGATCGCATATTCAACGGGATTGCGCTGGTAGGTCTTGATATCGATGTCGAATTCACGCAGGATGTCCAGATCGGAATAGATGCTCTTGCGCTCTGCAGGGATGCCGTAGGCGTCCAAGCGCTCGATGATCTGTGACATGGTGAGCCCATGTTCGGCGTTGGTCTCTTCTTGAAGGATCTTCAAAAGGTATAAGACCTTGATCTTCGCTTTCTTGTTGTTCGCCATAGGGACATCCTTTGCAATGCAAGATAAGTTCAAAACGATGCTGTTAAGGAAAGGCTAGTGCATCGTCTTCCATAGTATGTCCGATTAAGAGGACAGAGTAAAGAAATTGGAGCAAGAAGAGGGGAGCGCTATAATCTCTCTAGTGAACAAGGGAGGAAACGTATGGCCACTTCATTGCGTGAAGCGATCGCCGAGACCGCTGCATCGATCAAAGAACTCCTAGCAGGAAAAGCGCCTGTTTGCGGACTCATCTTAGGAAGCGGCTTGAACTTCTATGCCGATACGCTCGAACAGAAAGAGATACTTCCTTATAAGGAGCTTCCGCATATGAAGGTCTCGACGGCAACGGGCCACAAGGGGTGCTTCGTGCTCGGAATGATCCCTGGCACGGAAGTGTGGGTGCTCTGCATGCAGGGGCGCTTGCACGGCTATGAGGGCGTGAGCGCGCAAGATGTCGCGCTTCCAGTATGGGCGATGCAAGCTGCTGGCATCGATACGCTCGTCACCACCAATGCGGTCGGCGCTTTGAACCCTACCTTCGAAGTTGGTTCCTTCTGCGTCATGTCCGATCATATCAACTTCACGGGTCGCAATCCCATCGCGCACCCAGAAGGGAACCTGATCGCAGAGCGATTCGTGCCCATGCTCGATGCGCATGATTCCCAGATGCGCGCGCTCCTGCTCGATATCGCGTCACGCGAAGGGGTCGAGGTGAACGAGGGCGTGTATCTCGGGCTCATGGGCCCGAACTTCGAAACGCCTGCTGAGGTTCGCCTATTCGCATCGTGGGGCGCTGATACGGTTGCCATGAGCGTAGTGGAGGAGGTCATCGCAGCGCGCCATGTGGGCATGCGCGTGTTGGGTCTTTCGCTCGTTTCGAACAAGGCGTGTGGCATAGAGGGCGCGGATCCGAATTCAGATGAGGTCATGGATGTGGCCGAAAAGGTCAAGCCAGAATTCACTGCGCTCATGAATGGGTTCTTGAGCGAGCTTGCTCGCCTGCAGTAAGGGCATGGATCTTGTTCGATAAAGCCATCTTCAAACTGCCCCATATACATCGCACGCTTGCGATCCTTGTTCTGTTCGCCATGGTGGAATCAGCGTGCATCCTCGGAGAGGCCTTCGGGCTTTCGTGTGGGCTGGTGGCACTTTGGGAAGGGAGCGCGTTCGAAGATGCTCTCTGGAATCTTTCCCTCTTCGCTTGTTCGTTCGTTTGCGTTCGCATCACACTTAACGTGCGCGAAGCTTTCATCTCTTCCTATGCGCTCAGCTGCGCGCGCGAGACGCGAAGGGACTTGATAAGCGCGCTTTTCCAGACGGGCGCGCCGATAGCGCAGCGCTTCGGTACCGCAACGAGCTCTGCGATGGTGCTCGAAGGTATCGATAAGATGAAGGAGTATCTCGAGCTCGTTCTGCCGAAGCTGGTGAACATGACCGTCTTGCCGCTCGCCTTCGCGCTCGCCATCGCCTTTGCCGATTGGGTCTCAGGTGTTATCGTCATCATCCTTTTACCCTCGATGGTGCTGCTCATGGCGCTCATTGGCAAGACCACTGCCGAAAAGAGCCGTGTTCAGCATGGAGCATTCAAGGTCATGTCGAATCATTTCATCGACTCGGTGCGTGGCTTGCCAACGCTTGCGACCTTTGCTGTGTCGCAGACGTACGCGGATCGTGTTTACGAGGTGAGCGAGCGATTTCGCGAAGCAACGATGAGGATGCTGAAGAGCGCGCAGCTATCTGGTGCGGTGCTCGATCTGTTCGCTACGCTCGCGATCGCGGCAGTATCGATCATGCTCGGTCTGCGCCTGATCGATGGATCGCTCACGCTGCTCCCTGCGCTCTTCGTGCTCATACTGGCGCCGGAATTCTTCAGGCCCATTCGTGAATACGCCTCCGACTATCATGCTTCGCTCGATGGGGTGAACTCGCTGCATACGATCGAGTCGATGATCGCTTCGGTGAGCGTTCCGCCTAGCACCAAAACACTGCCTTCGTGGAATGGATTGAGCACGCTCGAGCTTGGAGGCGTTTCGCAGGCGTATGAGGGAATCCCGGTCCTTTCGGACGTTACGGCGTGTTTGAAAGGATATGCGCGCATCGGAGTAGTGGGTACGAGCGGTTCAGGCAAGAGTACGCTCTTGCGTTTGTTGGCTGGTCTGGAGGACCCTGTTGCAGGAGCGTTCGTGCTAGACGAGCGCGAGGCGCTCACCACGCTTCGCTACGAAAGCTGGGAGGAACAGGTTGCCTACATCCCGCAAGATCCCATGATATTCCATGCGTCCTTGCGTGAGAATCTTACCTTCTATAACCCGCAAGCAACCGATGATCGCCTATGTGCTGTTATAGAGAAGTTGGGGTTGAGCGAGCTCTTGGCGCAGCTGCCCCACGGTCTCGATACGCTCATAGGCGAAGGAGCACGCGGACTTTCGGGAGGCCAGGCGCAACGGATCGCCCTAGCACGGGTAGTGCTCGACCAGCGCAAGCGGATCGTTCTCTTCGATGAGCCAACGGCGCATCTCGATATCGAGACCGAGATGGAATTGAAGCAGGCTATGGTCGAGGTCATGCAAGGGCGCCTGGTGGTGTTCGCGACTCATCGGCTCCATTGGCTCGATACGCTCGATTATTTGCTCGTTCTCGAAGAGGGGAAGCTCGTCGAACAGGGAACCACCGTCCAGCTGTTAGAGAACAGCACGCAGTTCGCCACGCTCGTACGTGCGCTTCGCGGAGGTGAAGCAGCATGATCGCATGGATCCGTTCGTATCTTGGTGCGTCCAAGAAATTGCTTGCTCAAGTGCTCGTGCTCGGGGTTACCGCAGTCGTTTTCGCCATCGGCCTCATGTTCGTTGCGGGCTACCTTATCGCTGCTTCAGCTGATAACGCGTTCTCGTTGCTCATGCTGAACATCCCTCTTGCCTTCGTTCAGATCTTCGGACTGGGCAAGCCTCTTGCGCGCTATCTCGAACGCCTGAGGAGCCACGATTGGGTCTTGCGGCTCACATCATCTTTGCGTCTTCGTCTGTTCAGAGTGGTGCAACACCAGCAGCGCGAAGGAGCGCACTGGCGAACGGGAGACGTGCTCGGTTCGCTCGCGAGCGATATCGAACACGTCCAGAATCTGTTTCTGCGCTGCGTTTTTCCGGTGCTCATCGCGTGGATCGTTGGAGTCTTGCTCGTTGTGGTAGCAGGTTTCATGTCGCCAGGTTTGTTGGTGTTCGCACTCATCGCGTTTCTTCTGCTGTGCGTCATCATTCCCGCTCTTGCGGTGGTGCTCAATCGTGCCCGCATCGAGCGAAACGACCGCACACGTGCTTCTTCGTACGCAGAGGCGACCGATAAGGTGCTCGGGTCGCGTGATGTCGCTATCGCAGGTCGCGGTGAAGAGATCACCGGTCGGCTCATGGAAGAGCTCGATCGCTTGGATGCAGGGGAGAGGATCATCGCGCAACGCGACCGTTTGCGCTTGCTGCTCATCCAGGTGCTCTTGCTCTGCATCATCCTTGTCTTGATCTGGTGGACCTTTGCGCGCTTCGGCGGCGCACCAGGGGGAACGTCCGATTGGATCGTTGCGGTAGCGCTCGGTTTCTTTCCGCTCATCGAGGTTGTCGCTCCGCTCCCTCAGCTCTTCGAAGATGCCCTTGAGCATCGCGAAGCGCTTGAGCGTATGAACGAACGGGGGCTGCTCGCAGATCCCGATCCTGCGCTCTTCACCGCGCAGTCTCTCCACGCTCCGTTCGATATCTCGATCGAAGAGCTCTCGTTCTCGTACGAACCTGAGCACTGCATCCTAAGCGAGGTGACCCTTTCGATTCCCTATGGGCAGAAGCTCGCGATACTGGGCAAGAGCGGCTCAGGAAAGACGACGTTAGCGCATCTCATCCATGGCGATATGCTTCCCAGTGCTGGCGTTATTAGCATCGCAAGTGTGCCGGTGGCGAACCTTCGCGATGCCATCTGGGACTACGTCGGCTTTATCTCACAAGATAGTTACGTTTTCGCCATGAGCATCTTCGATAACCTTCGTATAGGGAAAATTGAAGTGAGCGAAGAAGAGGCGTGGGCTGCGCTCGATGCGGTCGGATTGAAGAGCCATGTTGCATCGCTGCCCGATGGGCTTGAGACCATGGCCGATGAAGCGGGCTTGAACTTCTCAGGTGGGCAGCGTGGACGCCTGGCGTTGGCGCGGGTGCTGCTTCAAGATCCACCCATCGTGGTGCTCGATGAACCAACGGTCGGGCTCGATCCCGTTACCGAACAAAAAGTGCTCGACACCATCATGCGTGTGTTCGCAGAGAAAACGGTCATCATGATCACGCATCATCTTCAAGGCCTCGAAGCGTTCGACCGCGTCCTGTTCGTCGAAGAAGGAAGGCTCATCATGGATGGAAGTCCGGCAGTGCTCACGGTCGAGAATGAGCGATATGCCAAACTTCTTTCATTTGACAGGGGATTATCGTTCTAAAACGCAAGATAAGCGCTAGAATAACGAAGGCGCTTCGCGCGTTGTTCATATGGGGATGTGCTGGAACTATGGTCTGGCACCTGTTTTGAAAAAGGGGGGATTTGTATGGATTTCTTAGCGGATCCGGTCATTCTGGCGCGTATTCAATTCGCGTTCACGGCAATGTACCATTTCTTGCTCGTGCCGGTTTCTATCGGTCTCGGTTTGATCATGGCTATCTATGAAACTCGTGCTTACAAATCCGGGAAGGAAGAGGATGCTGCGGCGGCTAGATTTTGGCTCAAGATCTTCACCGCAACATTCGCGTTAGGTGTTGCAACCGGTATCACCATGGAGTTCTCGTTCGGTACGAACTGGGCGGATTACTCGCGTTTCGTTGGCGATATCTTCGGTGCTCCGTTGGCAGCAGAAGCGCTGTTAGCTTTCTTCCTGGAATCGACGTTCTTAGGTGTGCTTCTCTTTGGTCGCAATCATGTTGGCAAGAAGTTCTATCTTGTCTCAGCATGGCTTGTATTCATTGGTTCAGCGTTTTCGGCGCTGTGGATCATCATCGCGAACTCCTGGATGCAAACGCCAGGCGGAGCAGAACTGGCTGATGCAGGAACGCGCGCGGTGCTCACGAACTTCTTCGCTGCAGCTTTCAACCCGTCAACGCTCACGCGCTACTCGCACGTGATCTGTGCGGTGCTCATCATGGGCGCGTTCATGACCATGGCAGTTGCTGCATGGTACCTGCATAAGAAGGACCATGAGAAATTCGCGCTGCGAGCCATGAAGATCGGCTCGGTCGTTGCAACGATCAGCTGTGCTTGCATGCTCGTTACGGCGCACTCTTCGGCAGTCGTTGTTTCCGAAGAGCAGCCCACGAAGTTCGCCATGATGGAAGGTATGTACGAAGACGAGGTGCCGCCGCTCTATGGCATCGGCTGGGTCGATGAGGAGAATGAGCAGGTCATCGCTCCGTTCGCGATCCCTGGTGGCACGAGTTTCCTTGCTACGGGCAACTGGGATACGGAATATCAGGGCTTGAATAGCCTTGCGGAAACCGAAGACTACTCTGCGATCGATCCTGAGACGATGCCGGTGAACCTGGTGTTCCAGAGCTATCACCTCATGGTCGCGATGTTCGGGCTCATGGCGCTCACGCTCTTGCTCGCGCTCATCTTCACCTTCAAGGGTGGTTCCATCAAGAAGATGAAGTGGCTCCAGTGGCTCATCATCATCTCGCCGATCTTTGCGGTGCTCGCTATCCAATCGGGTTGGGCAACTGCTGAATTCGGTCGCCAGCCTTGGGTCGTCTACCCAAGCGTCACTGGTCCTGAAGGGGTCGAGCTACTCACGGCAGACGGCATCTCGCTGGCAGTTTCACCCTGGGAGCTCATCGCCACCATCGTGCTGTTCGTGCTCATCTATCTGGTGCTGTTCATCGCATGGGCGCGCATCGTTGCGCGTTTCATCAAGCAAGGCCCCACGCAAGAGCAACCAGCTCCCGTGGCTGCTTCTTCGAATTCGTTCATGTCGGGCACGCCGCCTGCAAAGGCAGCGGACGCTTCGCAAAACGATGAGACTGTTCCGGCCGCGACGAAGGAAGGAGAGTAGTCATGGATATCACGATTCTTCAAGGACTTTGGTTCTTCCTTATCGCGGTTCTGATCGCGGTGTATTTCATGCTCGATGGTTTCGATCTTGGCATCGGCGTGCTCTATCCCATCCTTGGTAAGACTGAGGAAGAGAAGGCGGTCTTGCGCCGCAGCATCGGCCCGGTGTGGGATGGTAACGAAGTGTGGCTCCTTACCGCTGGCGGTGCGCTCTTCGCAGCGTTCCCTCTTGCCTATGCCACTACATTCTCTGGCTTCTATCTTGCGGTCATGCTCGTGCTGTTCGGCTTGATCGTCCGTGCGGTCTCGCTCGAATATCGTGCACATGATCGTTCTTGGGGCAAGCTTTGGGATTGGTGCTTCACCATCGGCTCACTGCTTCCGGCGTTGCTCTTCGGTGTGGCGATCGGTTGCATCTACGAGGGCATTCCCATGACGGCTAATGGCGATTACTCGGGCATTCCGCTGCTCGGCCTCATCACTCCTTTCACGCTGCTCTGTGGTGTGATGGGTCTTGTCCTTTGCATCGCGCAGGGTATTTCGTGGGAGTGCGTGAAGGCTCCGCTTGGCAGCGACCTGTACAACCGTTGCGTGAAGCTGCGTCCCATTTGGCAAATGGTCTCGCTCGTCACCTTCATCGTACTCACGATCTGCGCGCTCACGGTCATCCAGCCGCAGATGCATGAAGCGCTCGGTTGGGTGCGCATCGTGCTTGCGGTACTGGTTGCGGTGCTCTTGATCGCGGCCTGGTTCATCGGTCGTGCGAAGAACGACCTAGGCGCATTCATCCTTCAATGTGCGGCCATCTTTATGTTCATCATGCTCTTCGCCACCTCCATGTTCCCGAACTTGGTCGTTGCCTCGCCCGATAGCGTCGGTGCGACCATCACCGCCATGAACGCGGCATCATCTGAGCTCACTTTGGCGTGGATGACGGGCATCACGTGCGTAGGCTTGCCGCTTGTGTTGCTGTATCATTTCCTGGTGTACCGTTCCTTCCGTGGACGTGTCAACCCGCAGGATCTTGATTACTAGCACGCATCGTGCACCTATATAGCCAAACGAGGGCTGCCTTCGTGCGGCCCTCGTTTTATGTCTTGCATCATAGAGCAAGGGCGTTATACTATGTTTACTTGAAAAGCGTTGATGAGGAAAAGTAGGGACGAACCCTTCTCCAGAGAGCTAACGGTTGCTGAAAGTTAGTGAAGGACGGTCCGAAAGGCACCTCGGAGCTATTCATCTGAAATCTTCTCATCTGCTCGAAACGATCTTTCAAGCAGTGAAAAGTCGGTAAGTTGAATCGGAGCCAACCCGTATTTGGTCTAGAGTGCATACGCATGTGTATGAAAGCTCACCTTCTTCGGTCCTGATGCAACTTGCTGCACAGGATTTTCTTTTTTAGAAGGAGTGATGCCCATGCGCAGCGATTCGATCAAAGAAGGATTGGCCCGCGCGCCACACCGCAGCTTGCTCAAGGCTGACGGTTTCACCGACGAAGAACTCGATCGTCCTCTTGTTGCGGTCGTTTCCTCTCAAAACGAGATCATCCCTGGTCATATTCACCTACAGACCATCGCTGATGCGGTGAAGGCAGGTGTGCGCATGGCAGGTGGCACGCCCGTACAGATGACCACGATCGGCGTTTGCGATGGCATCGCCATGAACCACGAAGGCATGCGCTATTCGCTCACGAGTCGTGAAGTCATTGCCGACTCGGTCGAGTGCGCCGTGCAAGGCCACCAGTTCGATGCGATGGTGCTCATCCCCAGCTGCGACAAGGTCGTTCCGGGCATGCTCATTGCAGCATGTCGCCTGAACATCCCGACCATCCTCATCTCAGGTGGCCCTATGCTCGCAGGCGAAGATAAGTGCGGCAATCAGACCGACCTGAATACGCTCTTCGACGCGGTCGGCCAGGTCACCGCTGGCACGATGGATGAAGCCGATCTCAAGTTCTTCGAGGAAACCGCCTGTCCTACCTGTGGTAGCTGCTCGGGCATGTTCACGGCGAACTCGATCGCCTGCCTCTCCGAGGGCTTAGGCATCGCGCTTCCGGGCAATGGCACCATCCCGGCCGTCTATTCCGAGCGCGTGCGTCTCGCGAAGCATGCAGGTATGAAGATCATGGAGCTACTCGAGAAGGACATCAAGGCGCTCGACATCATCAACGCGGCGGCTATCCATAACGGCATGGCGCTCGACATGGCTTTCGGCGGCTCCACGAACACGATGCTCCATCTTACCGCTATCTCTCATGCGGCCGGTTGCCCGGTAACGCTCGAGGATTGGGACAAGATCTGCTCCGAGATCCCCAACATCACGCGCGTCGCTCCGGCAGGTTCGCTCCATATCCAAGATCTGAACAAGGTCGGTGGTGTTTCTGCCATCATCGGTGAGCTCGGTCGTCACGGCCTGCTCGACGAGAGCGCGCTCACCTGTCACGGAACCATGGCAGAGTGGATCGCCGAAGCACCTTACGTTGATGGGGAAGTGGTCCGCACGATCGAGAACGCCTATTCTCCCGTTGGCGGCCTGCGCGTCATGCAGGGCAACTTGGCTCCGAACTATGGCGTGGTCAAGCAATCGGCAGTGGCCGATGACATGCGCCAGCATCGTGGTCCGGCACGCGTCTTCGAGAGCGAAGAGGAAGCGTGCGAAGCTATCTTCGGCGGCAAGATCAACGCTGGCGATGTAGTGGTCATTCGCTACGAAGGCCCTGCAGGCGGTCCCGGCATGCGTGAGATGCTCACGCCTACTTCAGCGATCTGCGGTATGGGTCTCGATCACGATGTTGCGCTCATCACCGATGGCCGTTTCTCAGGCGCAACGAAGGGCCCGGCTATCGGCCATGTGAGCCCTGAGGCGTATGCGGGCGGTCCGATCGCGCTCGTTCGCGAAGGCGACATCATCGACATCGATATCGATAAGGGCACGATGAACCTTGAGGTGTCCGATGAAGAGCTTGAAAAACGTCGAGCGAATTGGACCAAGCCAGAGCCGAAGTACGCAACGGGCGTGCTCGCGCGTTATGCGAAATTGGTTTCCAGTGCCGATAAGGGGGCATATTTCGGATGATCATCGACAACGAATACGAAAAACAACACAATCTCGGTCCCTATACCGCTAAACAGGGAACTGTGATGACCGGTGCTCAGGCCATCATCGCTTCGCTCGAAGCGGAAGGCGTGGATACGGTCTTCGGCTATCCGGGAGGACAAGCCATCAAGATCTACGACGCGCTCTACGATTCCAAGAAGATCAGGCATATTCTCTCTCGTCATGAGCAGGGTTCAGCACATGAGGCTGATGGTTATGCGCGTGCAACGGGCAAGACGGGCGTCGTTATCGTGACCAGCGGTCCTGGTGCTACGAATACTGTCACGGGTATCGCAACAGCCTATATGGATAGCGTTCCGATGGTCGTCATCACTGGTCAGGTACCGCGTAGCATCATCGGAACGGATGCGTTCCAGGAGTCGGATATCGTGGGCATCACGATGCCGGTCGTGAAGCACAGCTATCTTCTTCAAGATATCAATGAGCTCACGAATACCTTCCGTGAAGCGTTCTATATCGCGAATTCTGGCCGTCCAGGCCCGGTGCTCATCGATGTTCCTTCAGACCTGTGCGGCATGGAGGTTGAGTTCAACTATCCAGCCGATGTGCACATCCCTTCCTACAAGCCAACGGTGAAGGGTAACGCACGCCAGATCCGCCAGGCCGTGGACATGATGAAGGAAGCGAAGCGCCCGGTCCTCTATATCGGCGGCGGTATCATCGCTTCGAACTCTGAAGAGGAGCTGCTCTCGGTCGCAGAGGCGCTGCAGATCCCGGTGGTCACCACGCTCATGGCAAAGGGCGCATTCCCAGCATCCAATCCGCTCAACCTCGGGCACGTGGGCATGCACGGTTCGTACTACGCCAATCATGCCGTGCAGAATGCAGACCTGCTCATTGCCATCGGTTCGCGCTTCTCCGATCGCGTAACGGGCAAGCTCGTTGACTTCGCGCCCGATGCGAAGGTCATCCATGTCGACATCGACCCGGCAGAGATCGGCAAGAACCGTTTGCCGCAGATTCCAGTAGTGGGCGATGCCAAGGTTGTTCTGGCTGGCATGCAAGAGCTCATCGAGCAAGATGGCGATTTCGAGCCCATCACGACTGAATGGATGGCGCAGATCAACGAATGGCGCGATAACCACCCCTTCTACAGCCCGGGCATTGCCACAGAGAATGGCACGATCTCGCCCGAAGGCGCGCTCGACCTCCTCTCGGATATGCTCGATCAGAACAACAGCATCGTCACTACCGAGGTTGGACAGCACCAGATGTGGGCCGCACAGCATATCGCGCGCGACATTCCGCGTACGTTCCTCTCTAGTGGTGGCCTTGGCACGATGGGCTTTGGGTTCCCTGCGGCTATTGGCGCTAAGGTTGCTTGCCCAGAGAAGGAGGTCGTTTGCATCGCGGGCGATGGCTCTTATCAGATGAACATCCAAGAGATGACCACGGCATCGTATTACGGCATCAATGTGAAGGTGCTCATCATGAACAATTCAGTGCTCGGCATGGTGCATCAGTGGCAGAACCTGTTCTACGATGAACGCTACAGCGAAACGATCCTGCCCGACCTCCCCGATTTTGTGAAGGTGGCAGAGGCGTACAACTGGCAGGCTGAACGTGTTGAGAAGCCTGAAGATCTGGAAGGCGCTCTGAAGCGCTTGATCGAAGCGGACCGTCCGGCACTGCTCGATATGCGCATCGATAGCGATGAGAACGTGTTCCCCATGGTCCCAGCAGGCGCGCCTCTCTCAGAGATGTTCGGCTACATCAAGGTCGGCCCGAACGGTGAATTGATCGACGAGCGCAAGGAGGAGAAGTAATCATGAGACACGTCCTTTCAGTGCTCGTAGAGAACAAATCTGGTGTATTGAGTCGTGTCGCGGGACTTATCTCGCGTCGCGGATTCAATATCGAGAGCCTTTCAGTCGGTCCGACCGAAGACCCCACGATGTCGCGCATCACGATCATCATGGAGGCCGACGAGATCGCCTATGAGCAGATCACCAAGCAGCTTCACAAGCTCATCTCGGTGCATAAGATCACCGACCTTACGCAAACAGCTGCTCTTGAGCGCGAACTGGTGCTCATCAAAGTGCACGTTACGCCCGATAAGCGCAGCGAGGTCATCGAGATCGCCAATATCTTCCGTGCCAATATCGTCGATGTGGGTAAGACTTCGCTCACGATCGAGATCACAGGCTCGGAGGATAAGCTCAAGGGCATCGAAGATCTGCTTCGCGCTTACGGAATCAAAGAGATCATCCGTACGGGCCTTATCGCGATGTCGCGCGGTTCAAAGGTGAGTTGATACTATAATGTATCTTCATATACAGGAAACATCAGTCATTAGAAGAAGGGAAAGAACATGGCTGTAACCATCTATCACGAGCAGGACGCAAATCCCGAGCTCATCCAGGGTAAGAAGATCGCCGTTATCGGCTATGGCTCTCAGGGTCATGCTCACGCGCTGAATCTGAAGGATTCTGGTTGCGATGTGCGCGTTGGTCTGCGTGAAGGTTCCAAGTCCTGGCAGGCTGCTGAAGAAGCAGGCCTCAAGGTCATGACCGTTGCTGATGCTGCAAAGGAAGCAGATCTCATCATGATCCTCGCTCCTGATGAGAAGCAGGCAGAGATCTACGAGCAGAGCATCGCTCCTAACCTGAACTCTGGCGACACGCTCGCATTCGCTCATGGCTTCAACATCCACTTCGGCTACATCAAGCCTCCTGCAGATGTCGATGTCATCATGATCGCTCCTAAGGGTCCGGGTCACATGGTTCGCCGTGTTTATCAGGAAGGTGCAGGCGTTCCGTGCCTCATCTGCGCTGAGCAGGATGCTTCTGGTCAGGCTATGGATGTTGCACTTTCGTATGCATGGGGCATCGGTGGCGCTCGTGCTGGCGTTATCGAGACCACGTTCAAGAATGAGACCGAGACCGACCTCTTCGGTGAGCAGGCAGTTCTCTGCGGCGGCCTCACCTCTCTTATCCAGGCTGGCTTCGAGACGCTCGTTGAGGCAGGTTATCCGCCTGAGATGGCATACTTCGAGTGCTTCCATGAGGTCAAGCTTATCGTCGACCTCATGTACGAAGGCGGCATGAAGAAGATGCGCTACTCCATCTCCAACACTGCTGAATACGGCGATTACTATGCAGGCGAGAAGGTCATCACCGATTCTTCCAAGGCTGCCATGAAAGAGATCCTGAAGCGCATCCAGGACGGTTCCTTCGCTGATGAATTCATCGAGGATTCCAAGAACGGTCAGAAGAAGCTGCTTGCGAATCGTGAAGCTGAGAATGCTTCTCAGATCGAAGAAGTGGGCGAGACGCTCCGCTCCCTCTTCAGCTGGATCCAGAAATAAGTTCGATCAAACATCGATCTTTCAAACGACCGTCTTCCTTATAGAAGGGCGGTCGTTTTCTTCTTGCACGGCTTTCCGCTATGATGGGAATCAACGCAAATTGCGCTTATCTTAGCGCAGGTAAAACATGCAGGGAGTTCTTATGGCGCAGAAGATCTTGATCACAGAAGAGATCGTTCCGGCAGGTATCGAGATCCTGAAAGAAAAAGGATACGAGGTCGATTGCAAGTTCGATCTTTCCCGGGAAGAACTGCTCGACATCATCGAAGACTACGATGCGCTCATCGTGCGCTCCGCAACGAAGGTCGATCGTGAGATCTTCGAGGTCGGCAAGAAGCTGCGCGTGGTCGGCCGTGCTGGCGTGGGCATCGATAACATCGACATCGAAGCCGCCAATGCCTATGGGGTGATCGTATGCAACGCGCCGGTCTCGAATACCGTTTCGGCTGCTGAACATACCATGGCGCTCATGCTCGCAGCTGCGCGCAACGTAGCAGCAGCGGATGCCTGCATGAAAGCTGGCGGTTGGAACCGCCGCGATTTCACGGGCACCGAGCTCTACCATAAGACGCTCGCCATCTTCGGCCTCGGTCGCATCGGTGGACTCGTGGCCGATCGTGCCCATGCGTTCGGCATGGAAGTCATCGCCTACGACCCGTATTGCTCGCGTGAACGTGCTGGTCAGCTAGGCGTTACGCTCTACGATACGATCGAAGACATCTTACCGCGCGCAGATTTCATCACGGTGCATACGCCAGCAACCGATGAGACCATCGGCATGTTCGGCCCTGAAGAGTTCTCTCAGATGAAGGATGGTGTCATCCTCGTGAATGTGGCGCAGGGCGGCATCTATGACGTCAAAGCGCTTTCGGATTTTGTGGCTGCAGGGAAGGTGGCAGCCTGCGGTATTGATGAATGGACCGAGCAGCCTTGCTACGATAGTCCGCTTCATGAATTCAAGCAGGCCACTATCACGCCGCATCTCGGTGCGCTCACGCGTGAGGCGCAGTATCGTGCCGGCACGCAGATCGCTGAATATGTGGATGAGGGCCTGAAGGGTTCGGTCGTGCCCACCTCGGTCAATGGCTCCTACATCTCAAGCGAAGACCTTGAACTGCTCGCACCCTATGCGCAAGTTTGCAAGCTCATCGGCTCGATGCTCTCTCAGGTGAAGCGCGGTGAATTGCCGGCGGTGCTCTCGGTCACTACGGCTGGCGTGCTCGCAGGACTCGATACGGGCTACTTGAGCGCGAGCGTGCTCGATGGCTATCTGCTGGGCAAGACTCGTGCGCGCGTAACGCCCACCACCGCTGACACGATCGCGCAGCGTCATGGCATCCGCATCGAGCATCATTCGAACGCAGATGCACTCGAGTATTCTTCAAGCGTCGAGGTTGCTGCTGATGGAGATTCGATCGTAGGGACCATCTCGGGGCTCGCGCACACACCGCGCATCGTCTCGTTCATGGGCTACCAATGCGACCTCACTCCTGCAAAGCACGTGCTCATCATGCAGTATGTCGATTCGCCTGGTCGCGTGGGCACGATCGGTACGATCCTTGGCAATGCGAACGTGAACATCACCACCATGCAGGTGAGCACTCTCGAAGACTCCGATCTGGTCATGGTGTTCATGAATATCGAATCAGCGCTCACCGAAGAAGTGCTCGACCAACTTCAAACGATCGACAACTTACAAGCTCTTTGGCTCGTAGACCTCGAAGCAACTGATTAACGGGTTTTCTCAGTTAAGCACAAGCAGCGGTTCCCAATGAGGTCTTCACTCACCCGTTTTCGCTATCGCTTATCTGATCAAGTCAGATAAGCGATGCGCTTCACTGCTTCGAACAGCTAAATAATAATCAAGTATGCGGACTCAGAGTTCGTTCAGTACCTCATTGGGAAGCCCTGCTTGTAATTCTTCATGCGATGTACTGCAGGCATATGACGCAACAAGATTCACCGGTGCGCTTGGCGGGTAATCTTGTGATGTTTTCACCGTTTCTCTTGCTGTGCGCAAGGCGTGCTGTGCTATACTTACGCAGTCTGCCACGTACGGCAGATGTTTTGTATTGGACCTGCGAGACATGTTTGTTGTAAGCACCCGTTTCGAGTGCGACATACATGGTAAATGTAACTGCAATCATGAGCAAAGGTCCCCGTATTCGAAAGGGGTCCGTTTTGACCGACATTAAAAACACGTCCGTTATTGAATTCGACGACATTTCAGAAGACGAAATGAACAAGATGATCGATGGAACGCTTACGGAATTCGACGAAGGCGATCTCATCGACGGCACCGTTGTCAAGATCGAACATGATGAAGTGCTCGTTGATATCGGATTCAAGAGCGAAGGTGTTATTCCTGCTCGTGAACTTTCTATCCGCAAAGACGCCGATCCTTCTGAGGTCGTTGAGCTGGGCGATCGCCTCGAGGCACTTGTTCTCCAGAAGGAAGACAAAGATGGTCGTCTCATCCTCTCCAAGAAGCGCGCAGAGTACGAGCGTGCTTGGATCCAGGTCGAGGACAAATTCAAGGCTGGCGAAGTGGTCACTGGTGAAGTCATCGAAGTCGTCAAGGGTGGTCTTATCCTCGACATCGGTCTGCGTGGCTTCCTGCCGGCATCCCTCGTTGATCTTCGTCGCGTGAAGGATCTCACTGCTTATCTGGGCACCGTCATCGAGATGGATCGCAACCGCAATAACGTCGTTCTTTCTCGTCGTGTTCTTCTCGAAGAAGGCCGCAAGAACGAACGCGCAGAGATCCTCGAGAAGCTCTCGAAGGGCATGCGCCTCAAGGGTACCGTTTCCTCTATCGTCGACTTCGGCGCATTCGTCGACCTCGGTGGCATCGACGGTCTTATCCATATCTCCGAGCTCTCTTGGAGCCATGTCAATCATCCTTCTGAGGTCGTTAAGGTCAACGAAGAGGTTGAGGTTGAGGTACTCGACGTCGATCTGCAGCGTGAGCGCATCTCCCTCGGTCTCAAGCAGACCACGGAAGATCCTTGGATCAAGCTCGTTGAGGTCTATCCGGTCGACACCATCGTTGATGGTCGCGTGACCAAGATCGTTCCGTTCGGTGCCTTCATCGAGCTGGGCGACAATGTTGAGGGTCTCGTTCACATCTCTGAGATGGCAATGAAACACATCGACTCACCGAACCAGGTCGTGAGCGTTGGCGACGAAGTGAAGGTCAAGGTCATGGACGTGAACACCGACCGTCGTCGCATCTCTCTGTCCATGAAGGCAGCTGCTGAAGACCTCGGTATCGAGATCGATGTCGATGAACCCGAGCCGAAGGAAGAAGCCGAAGACGCTGAATAGCTCTAAGGCACATATCGCATTAGGTTTGAGCGGCGGGGTTGATAGCGCAACCTCAGCCGCTCTTCTTTTGTCGCAGGGTTACCGCGTGACAGGGGTGACCTGTGTCTTCAACGATGCCGATGCAGGGACGGCATCCGAGAAGTCGAGTACGATCGCTGCGGCTGAATCGGTGTGTCGTGCGCTCGGTATCGATCACGTGGTCTATGATGTGCGCGAAGTTTTTCGTGAGCAGGTGATCGATCCTTTCATTACCGACTGCGTGCAAGGGCTTACCCCCGCACCATGCGTAGCGTGCAATCGGTTCTGCAAGATCCCCGTGCTGTGCCAGGCAGCTGATGAGCTGGGTTGCGATAAGATTGCAACTGGTCACTACGCGCGAGTGGTAGAAGACACGGCGCTTCATCGGTTTGCGCTCAAGCGTGCGCTCGATGAAGCGAAGGATCAAACCTACATGCTCTCTTTGCTCACGCAAGATCAGCTTTCGCGTTTGGTACTGCCTTTGGGAGGATATACCAAGCAAGAGGTACGCCAATATGCGCTTGATCAGGGGATACCAGTCGCTAAGCGCCCTGAGAGCCAAGACCTTTGCTTCGTGGCAGGGGATTATCGTGACTTTCTGGTGGAACAAGGCATCACGGATGATCAAGGTCCAATCATGACGCGCGATGGGGAAGTGGTAGGCACGCATCACGGCATCCATCACTTCACACTTGGACAGCGAAAAGGCTTGGGTGTTGCAATGGGGGAGCCTTATTTCGTGGTTGACAAGGATGCGCAAGCCAAATCGGTCACGATCGCTCCAAAGGATCGAGCGTTCATCTCAGCAGTTGAGGTGCGCGACTTGAACTGGATGCTTCCTTGTCCTAGTGAGCCGTGCAGTGTGAAGATCCGCTATCGTTCAAAACCCGCGCTTGCGCGCGTTGTTCCGCTTGGTGCGGATCGCTCACTCGAGACCGACCGTTCATCCGATCACCAAGCTGATGGCGATCTTTCATTTGGTGCAGGTCGCGTACGCGTCGAGTTCTTCGAGCCGCAGACCCTCACTGCACCAGGTCAATGTTGTGCGTTTTATCAAGGAAGCGTGCTTGTAGGCGGTGGTATCATCGACACCGTGACATTTAGCGCGTAAGATGCGTAGATGATCAAAAGGTAATATAGAGTGACGTAGCGCACCAAGTAGTGTGCTCGTTCAACATTCAACATCCAAGGTGGCACCTATGGTAAAACGTATCTTCATAACCGGTGGTATCGGGTCAGGGAAATCAACTCTACTTGAATTTTTGCGCAGCCAGGGTGTTGCGACGGTCGAAGCCGACAAAGTTGGTCATGAGGTGCTCACCTTTGCGGATACCAAAGCCGAATTAGCAGAGAAATTCGGCAACGATATCTTCGATGATGAAGGTAATGTGGTGCGCTCGGCTCTTGCGGCGAAAGCGTTCGTTTCCCCAGAGATGACCGCTCTGCTCGATTCGGTCACCTTGAAGCGCGTGTACGCTGAATCGCTGCGTCAGCTTGACGAACTCGCGAAAACGCATGATTTCGTTGCACTCGAAATGGCTATCCTTGATGGTCGCGACGATTTCTACAAGAACGCCGATGTAGTGCTTGCAGTGGTCACTACGCCAGAGGTGCGTATCGCGCGCCTAGTTGGCCGTGGGCTTACCGAAGAAGATGCGCGCAATCGCTTGAAGAATCAGGTTCCCGATAGCAAACGTGAAGCGATCGCCGATGTGGTGTTCACCAATAATGGCACGATCGAGGGATTCGAGAACGAGATCGCGCTCTGGTGGGAGAGCTTCAAGAACGAGGCTGTAAAATGAGTCACCTTCAAAATATCGATGGCACCCAGATGGAAGGGAAGTTGCCGGTCACGCGCCTTTCCAATCAGCCCTTTGAAGTGGTATCCGAATTCGAGCCAGCGGGCGATCAGCCAGAAGCGATCGAGCAGCTTGCGAAGAACATCGAAGCAGGCATGCGCTACCAAACCCTGCTCGGGGTAACGGGATCAGGAAAGACCTATACGGTCGCAAAGACGATTGAAGCCATCCAGCGTCCTACGCTCATCCTGGCTCCGAACAAGACGCTCGCAGCTCAGCTCGCGGCCGAGCTCAAGGAGTTCTTTCCGAACAATGCCGTGGTCTACTTCGTTTCGTACTACGACTATTATCAGCCAGAAGCCTATGTCCCTACCACCGATACTTTCATCGAAAAGGATGCTTCCATCAATGAGGAGGTTGAGAAGCTGCGCCATGCGGCAACTTCCGCCTTGCTCTCGCGGCGCGATGTGATCGTGGTCGCTTCGGTATCTTGCATATACGGCATCGGTTCTCCTGCTGAATATGCGGGTATGGCCGTGTTCTTGGATAAGGAAGTCGAGCAAGATCGCGACGAGCTCATCATGAAGCTCATCGATATCCAATACGATCGCAACGACTACGATCTGCAGCGCGGAACATTCCGCGTGCGTGGCGATGCGCTCGATATCTTTCCGCCGTATTCCGACAATCCGCTTCGTGTGGAATTCTGGGGCGACGAGATCGAGCTCATCGCTGAAGTCGATAAGGTAACTGGGGAGGTCATTACTGAATTCGAGGCGCTGCCCGTTTGGCCAGCAACGCACTATGTGGCTTCACGGCCTGCGATCGAACGCGCGCTCGATACGATCCGCACCGAGCTCCAGCAGCGTCTGGAAGAGTTCAACAAAGAGGGCAAGCTGCTCGAAGCGCAGCGCTTGGAAATGCGTACCACCTACGACCTTGAGATGATCGAGACCATGGGCTTCTGTTCGGGCATCGAGAACTATTCGCGCCATTTGGACGGGCGTGCTCCTGGTGTGCCCCCTTATACGCTCATCGACTATTTCCCGGAAGACTTCGTCTGCTTCATCGATGAGAGTCACGTGACAGTACCGCAGGTACGTGGCATGTATGAAGGCGACCGTTCACGCAAGACCACGCTTGCAGAACACGGTTTCCGTTTGCCATCTTGCTTGGATAACCGTCCTCTACGTTTCGATGAATTCGAAGAGCGGATTCCGCAGTTCATTTACACCTCTGCCACGCCTGGTGATTACGAGGAACGTGTGAGTGAGAGCGTGGTCGAGCAGATCATCCGCCCGACCGGTCTTCTCGATCCTAAGATCACGGTAAAACCGATCAAATCGCAGATCGACGACATCATCGATGAGGCGAAGATCCGCGTTGCGAAGAAGGAGCGTGTGCTCATCACTACGCTCACGAAGCGCATGGCTGAAGATCTTACTGAATACTTACTCGATCAGGGTGTGAAGGCACGCTATATGCATTCCGATATCGGTACGATCGAACGTGTCGAGATCCTGCGCGATCTTCGCTTAGGCGAGTTCGATGTGCTCGTAGGCATCAATCTGCTGCGCGAAGGCCTCGACTTACCAGAGGTTTCGCTCGTGGCTATCCTTGATGCCGACAAGGAAGGTTTCTTACGCAATCATCGTTCGCTCATTCAGACGATCGGCCGTGCTGCACGAAATGCAGAAGGTGAGGTCATCATGTACGCCGACGTGATGACCGATTCGATGAGCCGTGCTATCAAAGAGACCGAGCGCAGACGTTCGCTCCAGATCGCTTTCAACGAAGAGCATGGCATCGTGCCCACCACCATCCGCAAAGGTATCAACGATATCACTGATCAGCTTGGTGGCGATGATGAACGGAGCGCCGAAGAGGTCAATCGTGAACTTGCGAATCTCTCTCGTGGTGAGGTCATGCGTGTTATCTCCGACATGGAGAACGAGATGATCGCAGCATCGCAAGCGATGGATTTCGAGAAGGCAGCCACTTTGCGTGACGAGATCGTATCCCTGCGCATCCAGCTTGAAGGAAAATCCGAGACCGACGTTATGGGTGAGCTAAAGAAAACCGCCCGCAAGGGATCAGCTTACGGGCGGCGCAAACGCTAGAACGTTTTCCCGGGCCTAGAAGTGGCCGGTGAAGAGGAACTTCAAGCGCTTCCAGAAATTCGGTTTCTTCGGGAACTGTTCGACAAGCTGAATCTCAACGGTAGCGGGTTCGCTATCATGCGGCAGGATCTCAACCTCAGCAGGAGGGATCACCGTTGCTTTTTCATCGGGCTCTTTCGCTTTCGGTGTGCTCACGTCTGAAGCAGCTGGGGTTTCTGGCTGCTGTGATGCACGTTCCTGCTGTGAAGCTGTCTTTGGTGCCTCTGTTGAAGCTGCAACAGAGGACGTTCCGATAACCGTGCTTTCAGGGGCGTTCTGAACAGCTTGTTCTTGTACCTCAGTGCTCTGAACCGTAGTAGGAATGCTAGCCGATTGTTCAGATGCAAGCACCGTTTCAGGGGAAGAAGCAACAGAAGTAGGGGTGCGGCCGAGGTTCAAGCTCACCTCTTCAGGTGCAACTGGCGCTTGCGTTCGAGCGGCAGCGGCACTTGCAGCTGCCATAGCAGCGGATGCGGCGGTGGGGACCGTAGAAGCAGCACTTCCTTCGGACTGAAGGCGCGAGGTGATGCGCGTCGCTTTCTCAGCGATAGCTGCACGATCCGATTCGGGCATCGCTTGTTGTTCTTCAGAGACCGCAGCAGCTTCCTGCGGTTCCTCATCGTGAGAGATCGTCTCGATGTCGATCGCCTGCGCATTCTTGCTCGTCACCACGCCAGGTTCACCTTCGGTGAGGTTGACTTCAAGCGGATAGGGAACCTCGAGATCGATTGAACTTTGAAGGTTGCCGTCAACATCCTCGCGCGAAGTTGCACGAGGTTCTTCGATGATGTGATTGATGTGAGAGCGGGCTGCGCGCGCGATCGCTCCCTCTTCACGGTTAACAACCGAGTCTTCGAAATCTACTTCAGCCTTATGGATGAGGAACGCCTGCGAATCAAAGGATTCAATGCGTCCATCTGAAGTCTCTTCGGCGAAGTATTCGAGCGGCGTGTATTCGAGATTCGACTCGAGCATGCGCAGCTTTGCCGTATCGGAAAGCGAAACATCGAGATAGTCGAGCACGATCTCTTTTAAGGTGGGATTGAGGATCGGCCAGGCGATCTCAACGCGCTTATCCATATTGCGCGTCATGAGGTCAGCGCTTGAAAGATAGATCTCCATATCTTCAGCTACACCGAAGCCATAGATGCGACTGTGCTCGAGCAGGCGCCCCACGATCGAAACGACCTCGACGTTCTCGGTGTATCCCTTGATGCCCGGTACGATGCAGGAGATGCCGCGCACGAAGAGCGTGGTGTGAACGCCGGCTTGCGAAGCTTCAACGATCTTGTCTATCGTGTCCTTGTCGGTGATCGAGTTCGTCTTGAACACCAGTCCGTTAGGAAGGCCTTCTTTAGCGCGCCTGATCTGCTCGTCGATCTTCTCAAGGATCATGGGTTTGATCTGGAGCGGGGCGACCGAGAGCGTGGTGTAGTTGGTAGAGATGTTCTCAAGGCTCATGTTCTTGAAGAACTCAGCCGCGTCCTTGCCGATGTTCGGATCGGTGGTCATGAATGAGAAGTCGGTATAGAGCTTGGAGGTCTTCTCGTTGTAGTTGCCCGTGCCAAGCTGAGTGATACGCTGCAGGCCATTGTCGGTCGTGCGTGTGATGACACAGATCTTGGAGTGGACCTTGTAGTCGCGGAAGCCATAAATAACGTGCGCACCTGCTTGCTCGAAGCGCTGCGACCATTCGATGTTGTTCGATTCGTCAAAGCGTGCACGCAACTCGAAGAGTGCGGTAACCTCTTTGCCGTTTTCAGCCGCAGCAAGAAGCGCTTCAGCAAGATGCGATTGGCTCGCAAGGCGATAGAGCGTGATCTTGATCGAAAGTACGGCAGGATCGGCTG
>ERZ1034920.247-NODE-247-length-44683-cov-14.760240_pt1 | contig 44683 bp, 70 predicted proteins | sample MGYA00520688_ERZ1034920 | MGnify/ENA primary metagenome ERZ1034920 (study PRJEB33766, sample SAMN09781785) | gut metagenome | biome: gut microbiome | host: Homo sapiens | place: Madagascar | study: EMG produced TPA metagenomics assembly of the PRJNA485056 data... | reverse complement strand
CTCACAGGTCGGCGAGATGTGGGGAAACTCACAGGTCGGCGAGATGTGGGGAAACTCACAGGTCGGCAAGATGTGGGGAAGCTCACGGGTCGGCAAGATGTGGGGAAGCTCACAGGTCGGCAAGATGTTGGAAAGCTCACAGGTCGGCGAGATGTGGGGAAACTCACAGGTCGGCGAGATGTGGGGAAACTCACAGGTCGGCAAGATGTTGGAAAGCTCACAGGTCGGCAAGATGTGGGGAAGAAGTACAGCCAAAGATTTTAAAAACTGGCCGAAGGTTAAAATATGGGTGTCTCCAGAAGGTACATTTGAGATGGTGGCGCATCAGAACAAAAGCGAGGAATAACATATGCAGGAGCAGAAGAAAAACGAATCCTGGGGCGAATTCGAAGAGTTTTTCGCAACGGCAGTTATAAACCAGGCGAACAGGAGTACAAAAAGATGGTTTTTTGCATGGATGGTAACAATGGTGGTTCTGCTGTTTACCAATGCAGTGTGGATATCGGTTGTTTTTTAGGAGGTGGGAAGGATGATCGAATGTCATGAGCGGAAACACCCGGTAGCACTCAGCTATGTGGCCGTCATGAGTGACCCGGAGCGGGCAACGGAAGTCTACGAAGAACATCAGCAGTACGAAGACAAGCTGTTTTGGCTTGCTATGATCTGCTGGACACTGACGTCCCTTGCGGTTGTCGCACTGGCATGAGCCGGAGAATGTGCGGAACGAACCGGGCGGCGGCGCTGACGGGCGCAAGCCGTTACACCGGGTACGCGAAGCCAAAGAAAAAGGCCGTAAGCTTGATGGAGCTGAACGGCCAACTGGTAAATAAATTACAGTTACAGTTTAACAGGATTAATCCAGAAAGGCAATATGGAAAACTATAAATGTTGCGAGAGCGCACGAGGTATAGCCATAAATGAAAAAGAGCTGGACGAACTTTTTTCAGCAAAATATACAGGAATAATAGTGGACGCGCTTGACGAAGATAAGGGCTTTTGCGTGTCAATCGTTATACCAGATGAACAGTTGCCGAGGTTTATGAGAAAAATAGCAAGAAATATGAGGGACGAAACGTTGAGAACCCTAAGAGTAAGATTATGAGGAGGTAAAAGACAAGATGGTTGAGAAAAATATGGTTGCGATTCCGTACGAGGACTTTGTGAAGCTGACGAAAACAGCGGGACGCGTTGAAGCGGCATTGGCTGTTTTGAGAATAGAAACCGGAAGCTATGTTAAATGTCCGGAGATGATTGCCATTCTGGATGGCGAAGAAACTACAGTTCACGCAACCGTTTTAGGGAGTGTGCAATGTAGTGCGGAATAGGGCCGGAAGACGGCCACAGAGTTCCAGAATGCGATGCGTATGAGTATGCAAAAGCGCATCTGGATGAAATGCCGGAGAAGGACCAGCAGCTGTTTGTGGAGTTTTTCTTCTCCGGTAACTGGATTAAGACGGAAGGAGAAAGTTAAATGGAACTTTACGGAAACAGCATGTCGGCGACACAGCATCATACTACGACCGAAATGGCAATCAGCCGTCAGGCGCAGGAAGTCCAGGCTGCAATGGTGATTGCAAAGAAATTTCCACGCGATGAAGTACAGAGCTTTAACCGCATTATGCAGGCGTGCAAGAGAAAAACGTTGGCAGAGCAGGCAATGTATGAGTATCCCCGCGGTGGTACAAAGGTAACCGGTCCATCTATTCGCCTGGCGGAAGCTATGGCTCAGAACTGGGGCAATCTGGATTACGGAATTATTGAATTGGAGCAAAAAAGCGGAGAAAGTCAGGTGATGGCATATGCATGGGATTTGGAGACGAACACCAGACAGACCAAAATCTTTTCTGTTCCGCATATTCGCAACACAAAGAAAGGGAATATTACACTGACAGATCCTAGAGACATTTATGAACTCGTAGCAAATCAGGGAGCCAGAAGAGTTCGATCCTGTATTCTCGGCGTAATTCCTGGTGATGTGATTGATTCGGCGCTTACTCAGTGTAATGCTACATTGCTGAGCGACAATGGAGACAAACCATTAATAGACTTAGTACGTGATGCTGCAGCTTTGTTTCAGAGCGATTATGGTGTAACAATCCAGATGCTCGAAAAGTTTATTGGATGCAAAAGTGAGAGCTTTACCATGAATGATCTGATTCGTTTGAAGCGCGTGTACAAGTCTTTAAAGGACGGCATGGCAAAGCGAGAAGATTACTTTGAGATGATTCCGGATGCAAATCCAGATGATGTAGATAATCCTTTTGAAGGCAAGAAGCCACGCACATCAAAGAAAACAACGGCAGCTGTGCCGCAGAAGGAAGAAGCAAGAAAGGAAACAGGGAAAGAAGAGACCGCACAGTCGAATGAGATGGATCCGTCCTTCATTCCTCCGGATACCGAAGAGACAGGAGCGCCGTTCCATTAAGCCGGAGAGGAGAAAAGCGAAATGGTATTAACAGAGCAGAATTATTATGGACAGGAAGCCAGTCAGCAGTTTTTCTCAGTCTCCCAGTACAAGGATTTTATGAAGTGCGAAGCAATGGCGATGGCTAAAATTCGTGGAGATTACCAGCAGCCTGTTACAAAAGCGCTGCTGGTAGGATCCTTTGTAGATTCCTATTTTGAGGGCAGCTTAAAGCAGTTCATGGAAAAGAATCCGGAATTGTTCACCCGCAAAAATGAGTTAAAAAGCGAGTTCCGCAAGGCCAACGAAATTATTGGGAGAGTAAAGTCTGATCCGCTTTTTATGCAGTTTATGAGCGGAGAAAAGCAGAAGATTATGATCTTTACCATGTTTGGCGTTCCCTGGAAGATGAAAATGGACAGCTATCTTCCGGGAATTTGCATTACGGATTTGAAAATTGTGGCCAATTTCAAAAATCTGCCCATTTGGCGCTATGATCTGCAAGGTGCGATGTATCAAGCAGGTGTGGAAGCTGTCACTGGCGAAAAGCTTCCGTTTTATCTGGCGGTTGCAACAAAAGAGCGGGTACCGGATCTGGATATATTTCAGATACCGCAAAATACCTTAAACCTTGCTGTGGATGAAATTGGTTTTAGCATCGAGCATTTCGCAGAAGTAAAAGCCGGAGTGACGCCGCCGAAGTATTGCGGAAAATGTGATTATTGTAAATCCATAAAGGGCGCCAGGATACGAAACTATAATGAATTGCTTGATATGTGAGGAGAGACAAGATGAAACTGGTGAAAATTTTAAGTGATAGCGTTCAGATTCGGACGAACGTATCAGAGTTCCAGAATGTCCGGATCAATGATCTTTTGGAAGTATCAGATGGATCGGTCCGCCTGGTTACAATGGTAACCGGTCTTACGGACACAGATTCGGAGGAGCGTCTGGGGGAGACTGATTTCCTGGGAGAGATTACAGGAATTAAAACGATTGACTGTACCATTATCGGCAGTCTGAAGGATGGACGTTTTGTGAAATCCCTGGATGATTATCCGACTACGGATGTACAGATTTTTAAGATTGATCTGCGGGAGTTTGCCCATATGATCGCACCGCAGGAGGAAGATTGCTTCAAGCTCGGTCGCTATGCTGCATATGATGTGCCGGCCTGGGTAGACGGAAACAAGTTCTTCCAGCGTCATGCCTGCATCGTCGGCAATACCGGATGCGGCAAGTCTGAGACGGTGGCGAAAATTCTGGAAGAGACTGCGAAACTTCCGGGGGCAAATGTGATTGTTTTTGATATCCACGGAGAGTACAGTGCTCTTTCCTATGCCCGCAATATTAAAATTGGTGAGGATTTCCATTTCCCGATCTGGATGTTTGGCTTCCAGGATATTGTAGCTAATATTTTAAAGATTCGTGAGGAATCAGCTACCGCGGTTATGACGGCTCTGCGGAAGTGTTATTACGCCGTATGTCCGGATGGGAAAGAAAATAAGCCCGTGTATTTTAATTACCAGAGCCTGATCCGTGAGATGGAAGAACTGGATAATCAGGTTGTACATACAGGAGAGTATTACAAGACCGGTGATAAAGCCGGTCAACCGAAGACCACAAAGGGCGAGTACAATGGGAAGCTGGCGGGAACGATTAATCTGTTGAAGGACCGTCTTCTGGATGGCCGATACAGCTTTTTATTCCATGATGAGCAACAGAGTTACTTATATGATCTTTTGGAGCTGCTCCTGGGCGACGATAAGGCAGTGAAGAATGTTGACTTGTCGGATATTCCGCATGATGTTGCGCTCCCTATCATCGGAGTAATTACCCGCATGATATTTGATCTGCAGAGATTGCAGGACAAGGACCAGATCAGGCCGGTGGTACTGGTGTGTGATGAGGCACACGCATACATTCCGAATAACCTGCAGCTTTCAGCCAGTCAGCGGCGCATGGTGGAAGTTTTTGAGGATATTGCAAAAGAGGGCCGTAAGTTCGGGATTACCTTATTTCCGGCCACACAGCGCCCGTCGGAGCTTAACAGGACAATTGTTGCGCAGTGTGCCAACTTTATTGTAGGCAAGCTGAACAATGAAAATGACAAGATCCTAATCAAGGGCATGCTTCCGGATGGAGACGATGCTCTGATTGATTCAGTGACCATGTTCAGCCCTGGAGAGGTACTGGTGATCGGTGATGCAGTGCCGATTCCCTTAAAAATCAAAGTGGATCTGGCATCAGAGCGGCCGATTTCTCGGACTATTAATTTCTGGGATGTTTGGAGAGAGGGGAAAACCTTAGATGTCGCGGAATTGGTAGATAAATATTTATGATGTAAACGCCGCAAGGCTTTACATATAGATCATGGCTTTAATTAATGTGTCACGACAGTATATTGATGCCATTGATATTGCCCCGCACGCTGATATCTGTCCTGCGGGGCAGAAAGGAGGGCTATGGATTTTAAAATTACATCTGCCGCAACAGCGGCTGTATATAATGCGATAGGCGTAGGGCGTGAGAATGCCACAAGTCGCGGTGATCTGGCAAGGCAGACAGGCCCGCCGGACCGGGCGATCCGGCGGGCAATCGAAATCCTTAGATATGATCGGCCCATCCTCACTGCGGATAACGGAAAAGGTTATTATATTCCCTTATCAAACGATCAGGGACGGAGAGAAGCTGAGCGGTGGGTAGAAACGCAGAATCGCAGATGCAAAAGCATAAAAACAGCAGAAAGAGGAGCGAAGCGCTTTGCGAAGCAAGGCACTAAGAGCGGCCAGATAGTCGGTCAGCTTTCGCTCTTTGGAGGTATCGGAAATGGGTAAAGCACAGAGAGAAAAGGGCGCCAGGGGAGAAAGGGAGCTGACTGGAATACTCCGGGAGGAGGGATACGACACCAGAAGAGGGCAGCAATATTGCGGCGCAGCGGGAAACGCTGACGTGATCGGTCTCCCTGGTATCCATATTGAGTGCAAGAGGGTCGAGAAGCTGAATCTTCTGGATGCAGTAGCACAGGCGGTGCATGACGCACTGCCCGGTCTACTCCCGGCGGTATTCCATCGGCGAGACCGCTGCGAATGGTTGGTAACCATGCGGCTTACCGACTGGATCCAGATTTACAGAGAGTGGGAGGCCGGGAGAGATGAGAGATAGCTTGATTTTTTACAGCAGCTTTGCAAAAGCTATCAAGCGCCTGTCGGACGCAGAACAGCTTAAGGCACTGTGGGCCATCATTGATTATGGTCTGGATGATACGGAGCCAGAGGATGACGGAGGTACATATATGTCTATCTTTGATATGGCAAAGCCCCAGATTGATGCCAACATCAAGCGCAAAGCCGATGGGGCTAAGGGCGGGCGTCCGGCGAAACATATTAATATAGAAGAAACCAATGGTTATGAAAATGAAAAAACAGTGGTTAAGAAGAAAAAGCAAGCAGAAAAGTCGGAAGACAACAGCCCCGTTATTGGAAATGTTTTGCTAAATGATGGTACCGCATACGGTGTCACAGAAAAGGCATTATCAGAGCTACAGAGCCTTTATCCGGCTGTGAATGCCGAACAGGAGCTAAGAAACATCATTGGATGGTGCAACGCCAATCCGAAGAACCGGAAAACCCGTAACGGCGTGACAAGATTTATCAATAACTGGTTCTCCAGAACGCAGAATAGCGCAAGAAAGGCCGGGCAGCAGAAAAAGCAGAATTCATTCTGCAACTTTGAAGACCGCGGTACCAATTATGATGATCTGGTAAACAACAGCGTAAAAGAGTGGATTGGAGGGGACGCATGATAAAGCTTTTAAAAGGGTTTGATATCCGCGTGAGAATCATGAGCGCAGATCATAAGCACCACCGATTCTGCGGTACCGTGATCGGAAGCTATGACGGTGTATACGGGGTGTTGCTGGATACCGGAGAGTATGCGGATATTCCGGCAGACCAGGCTCGGGTGATAATGGTGAGGGAGAATAGAAAATGAAAAGAGAAAGATTTTCTCACGCAGGTGAGAATGTGAAGATTAAGAAAGAGGTTCCGGGATTCGGTGGAGCTGATTTTTGCGTGGAAGATTATTACGAAAATGTAAACGGTGTGTCATGGAGGGACGACATCTGGCTTCCGGCTGCCAGGATATATGCGCGCCGAATAGGATGCCAGGGTTTTAGGGTTCCAATTGATAACGAGGTGGTTTACGGAAAGATTGGAGCGTTTGGATATCTTTTCTATGTTTCGGAACTGGAATTGAAGAACTAAATTAAGATTTGGAGGCGGACAGTGAACAAGGAAGAATACGAAAAAATAGAAAAGAATGCTGATTTTTTAGAGAAAAATGCGTGCATTAAATGCAACTCCGAGGTTCTAAAAGCACAAAGTTTTTTCAATGGATATCAGCAGGGTTTAGAGGATTTGTTGAAATGCGCAAGACAGACTGTCAAGGATTAAACAGAAGGAAGAAAAAATAAAATCAGTAAATTAAGAAAGGAAAATATTATGAGTGAAATGAAGAAAAATACCAACTGGAAAGTGCCGATTATCGTAGGAGCAGGTATCTTAGCTGTTATCTTGATGGTAGTTTTTGGCGTACAGGGGAGTCAGAATACAGCCATCTCATTAGAAGAACAGGTAAATGCTGCAAAGTCTGGTATTCAGATTCAGGAAATGCAGAGAATTAGTCATGTACAGAATCTTGTTGACTGTGTGAAACAGTACGACAAACATGAAGCTGAAACATTTGAAGCAGTGGTAACAGCTCGTGGTTCTGCCGGGAACATCGAGAACACTACAACGGCGATTGCGGCAGTTACAGAAGCATATCCTGAGCTTAAATCAAACGAGAATTATAAAACCCTGATGAACGACCTTGTGATTACAGAGAATCAGATTGCACAGTATAGAAACAATTACAATGACCAGGTCAAGGCTTACCGCCGCTATGTCAATAAATTCCCAACACGTCAGTTTTTATCTTTCTTAGGATACGAAGTGCAGAATTTTGAGTATCTGGATTATGGCGCACCGTCAGAAGCTCCACAGAATTTATTCGATTAGGAGAATATAGTATGAAGCAGCTTATTAACAAACGATTTAATTTTGGTGATTTTGAGATTACAGTCAGAGAAATATTAGCAAGTATTTCTATTGTTGCGGTAATGCTGCTTATTGGCTTCGTCATTTCTGGCAATATCAAACAGAGCGAAGCTGATTACAATGAACGGTTCTTAAAGGCCATCAAGATCGAAGGCCAGGATTTGTTTCAATATGGAATGGACACCAATATTGGTGATGCGTTTGTATATGGCGATTTGGATGCAGTGGATACAGTTACATATCCTGAAATCGAAGGAGAATATATGTATGCGGAAATGGTTACTGAGAGATACACCAAGCATACAAGACAGGTCGCTCATACAAGAACCGTAAACGGAAAAACGCAAACGTATTATACCACCGAGACATATTGGACTTGGGATATGATAGATCGAGACAGTAAGAAATGTAATGAGGTTTCTTTTTCTGGCGTTGTGTTTCCGGCGAGCAAGATTTCTATCCCAGGAGATCATTATATTTCTACGGTTTCAGCCGGATGGAATTTACGTCATGTATATTATGGTGTAGATACTCATTTTACAGGAACGATTTTTACCGATTTGAGAGACGGAACCATTTCTGATAATACCAAATTTTATAATGATATTACGATCGAAGAAGCGGTTAAAAGATCTTTGCATGGCGGTGGAACATTTTTATTCTGGGCGTTCTGGATTGTGCTGATTGGCGACATTGTATTTGCGTTTTATTGTGCTAACAACGAATGGTTAGATTAAGGGGAATATTTATATTAAGATCTGGAGGTGTTGAGGTGATAGAGATCAAATGTACAAAGCGAGATCAGGACAAAATAATAAGAGCGTTGGAAGTCATGGAATTACCGTGTCTTTTTCCAAAAGCCGCAAAAAAATGCGCCATTACTCCTGGAGAGAGTTGCAGAAAATGTTTAACAACAAAAATAAAATGGGATATTCAGTAAACTGAAATAACCAGAAAAATAAAGAAAGCTACACACCGAAAAGGAGGTATCGGTATGGCAGGAGGAAGACCGAAAAAGGAAGCCGCTGAGAAGTACGTGAAACAGAACATCACTATGGAGCCGGAGCAGCTGAAAAGGTTGATGCTCTACTGTCAGAAAGAGGACCGGTCAATGTCCTGGGTGATCCGGAAAGCTCTGGAGATGTATCTGGAAAAAGTAGCATAACGGTGGGTATCAATACCCATTAAAACTGAAATTTAGTTGCCGACATTAATGCTGGAAACATTGGAGATTAGCTTAGGAGGTGAGATATACGGCAGTAACTATTTACAGCGTTAAGAAAAATGAGCAGTTTGTTGGAATGCACACTGCAAAAGAGATTGCAAACCTGCTTAAGTGCAAAGAGGGAACCGTTGGCGTATATGCCAGGAATGGCTTGCGGCTTTACGGAGAGTATGAATTTAAGGCAGTAGACAGCAAGCCATTGGCGAAAGAAATGCGCAGGTTATCTTTGGAATATGAAAAGGTGAGGACTCAGTTACTTAATAGTCGGTATGATTTGAGTAGAATCAAGATCATACCAGAAATGGAGCCAGAGGATGAGAACAAGGGAAGCAAAGATGTCTGATTATGATGTGCCAAAAGAGGACGAAGCCCAGCTTGACATCTACTGCCGTAGCCCGGACCCGGAGATAAAGCTTATTCTTTTCGGATGCGCAATATCAAAGGCTCCCGGCATGGAGATCGTAATATATGAGAGCTTGACGGCAAAGGATCCGAAAGAAGCCGGATACTACAGCCTTTTGCGAAAAGGCCGGGATATTCCGGCTAAGACCGATGATTTTTACGGCTACCGCCGGAAGGTCAAAGCAGAGTTTTACCATCGGCTGAAACTTTTCGGCCATTGGAAATACAAGTAAGGAGATATAAGGATTATGGAGCATAAAAACAAGTGGTGGTCACCCGCCAAGATGATACCACCACTTCCCTAATCCGCTTAAGCCCATTGTATCAGACTTAAGCGGATTACGCAAGAGGAGGATACTATGGGCCAGAACATCAAAAGAGAAATCATTGATAACATTGTTGTTACCATGTCGATTTACATTTCAGATCAGGACACACTTACTATTCTGGACAGTGTTATATCCAGCGAGCTTACTAAGGTCAATTTACAGGAGATTTGTTCACTCCCGGCAGAGTGGAAAGCTGACGCAGAGCAGCGGAACGCATATCTCATTGAGCTTTTTAAAATCAAGAAGCGCGCACTCAAGAAAGCCACACTGGACGGATATGTACGATCGGTGAAGCATTTCGCGGAGATGATCGGAAAGCCGCTTGATAAGGCAGATACCTTTGACGTTGAGTGGTATCTCGCACAGTATGAAAAGCGGCCTGGTACAAAAGGTCCTAGAGTGCAAAATACCACATACAATAATGAACGCCGCTTTCTGTCTGCGTTTTACACTTGGATGCGGAAATCAAAGATCATTGATGAGAACCCGGTGGAAGCCACGGAGCCGAAAAAGGTTGCGCTTAAGCCTATAGACTATTTCAGCCGAGCCGAAATCATCCATATGCGGGATGCGTGCAAGAACGTTCGAGAGCGTGCCATCATTGAAGTATTCCGAAGCACCGGCGCGCGCGTAGGTGAGATTTCTGAGATCAGAATTGAACAGGTCAATCTTGACACCGGAGACATTCTGATAGAGGGCGAAAAAGGCGGCAGATACCGCACGTTGTATCTTGATGATGATGCACGGTACTACTACGGCATGTATCTGGAGAGCCGGAAGGATGCCAGCCCGTTTATGTTTCCTCAGTCCAGAAAGCCATACGGGCAGATGAGCGTGTGCGGGTTCCGCACGATCATTAAAAATGTCGGAGCGCGGGCGGAGGTGAAAAGCGCCGTGTATCCACATAAGATGCGTAAGACGTTGGGAATGAATCTGAAAAATAGAAAAGTTGACATTGGTATTATACAGGAAATTCTTGGACATGCCAGTCCGGCGGTGACAAGCATGTATTATGCGCAGTCTACACCGAAAACGCTGAGAGATGTCCGGGAGATGGTACAGATTTAAGAAGCGGTAAAAGAATTTGACCAATCTTGCACTGTTGGTCAATTACTTGACTAATTGTGCATGGAAAGGGCTGATATGCTTGGATAAAATGTTATTACTATCAGCAGATATAAACTCCTGTAGAAATTACAGCATTTAGAAGTGGAGAAAAAACAGCATGAAGAAGATAACGATTAACGGAAAGACCATCCCTTGTACTGGAAGTAAAGTATACATTAACAATGGCAATGTTTTTGTTGATGGGAAAGTTATTCAGGAATGTTCTGGAGATATCAATATCATTATCGATGGTGATGTTAATGGAGTGGAATGCAATGGAAATGTAGAGATACATGGTAATGCCTGGGATATTAAATGCGGTGGAAGCTGCAATGTAAAAGGTAATGTCACTGGCTATATTAATGCTAGCAGTTCAGTTACTTGTGGCGATGTCACTGGTGATATTGATGCTGCTGGTCCGGTTTCGTGTGGTGATGTTGGCGGGAATATTAATATCGGATCATTTGGAGCTGCGCATGAAAGATGTAGTGAATGTGAGAAAGACCACATCATAGCAGAGCTGGAAGCCAGGGACAAACCGCAGAAGGTTTTATACCGGAAACAGAGTTACGGGACACCCTGGCTGTGCCCGGTATGCGAAGCAGATCAGAGTGAGGTGCAGTTTATTGACATTGGAGGAGCAACGACAGGCGGCAAGTATTCTTTCTGCTGGGCGTGTGGGCAGAAACTGGATTGGGATGTTGAAGAACATAAGGAGGATTAATTAAGATGGTCAAGAGAACCTTTGAAATGCCTGTAAGAATTGGCGGAATGCTTTGGTCAAAAGATGACCCATACATGACATATCATGTAATAGGCTACCGCATCGGCAGAATGATGGGAGAAGATGAGGAAGACTACGAAGAGGATTACCCAGAGGAAGAATGGTATATGCAGCTTTGCGGAGAGGGGGAAGAACGGTCAACTCCGGTATCGTATATTGGAGAATTCTTTTTCTTAACCCAGGAGGAAGCTATAAAGGCAAGAAAAACAAAATAACATAATGCAACTTGTAAGCCATTCTTACAAGTTCAGATAATGCAAATAGAGGTGACACCGCAAAACGAGGTGATTCACCTCTATTTATGTTTAGGTAAAATGAAAATAGGGTGATAGTATATGAACCTTAACCAGATACAAAGAAAACTGCAAAGAGCATTGCTCACAAAGCAGTTTGTAACAAAGATAGGAACAAGCCAGTTTTACAGTGCGGATCAGAACCGGATGATAACCATGTACAGCGTGAGTACACCTACACTGCAATATGTGAAAGGTAAGTGGAAAACAAAAGACTATGAGATCATCCGGACGGCATCACAGGTGGAAATAGTTATGACCTTAAAGGAGATGTGGGAAGCACTGGCAGACTGGCAGTAATGACAGGATGGTGAGTAGATGGCCAAGCTTACGCCGAAGCAGAAAGCATTTGCGGACAACTACATAGCGAATGGCGGGAATGCGACTGATGCGGCGAGGAAGGCAGGATACAAGAAACCAGAGGTACAAGGATGCGAGAACCTAAGGAAACCTAACATTCTGGCCTATATAGCGGAGAAACAGGCAGAGCTTGACAGGCGCAACGGTACTGACACAATGTCTCTTGCGGATATCCAGAAGCGGCGGGCCATGATAGCGCGGGGCGAAGCGAAGGACTCCTTCGGGTTCACTCCGGCATTTTCCGAACAGCTTAAAGCCATGTCTGACTTGGAAAAGGCAATCACCATCAAGGAGCAGAAAGAAGCGCAGCAGAAAGCAGCAGAAGCAGCTAGAGCGGCGGGGGAGTACCATCTTGACCTTGATATCATAGCTGATGTGTTCCACCCGATGGTGCGGGACATTCGGAGAGGACAGCACACGGAATATGTTTTGCCCGGCGGACGCGGTAGCACGAAGTCTTCCGGGATTTCGTGCATTATAGTTGAGCTGCTGAAAAATCACTCAGATATGCACGCCCTGGTGCTGCGTAAGGTCGGTAACACTATTAAAGATTCCGTGTATGCGCAGATTAAGTGGGCTATATCGAAGATGGGTCTGGAAGAAGAATTTAAATTCAAGACCTCGCCGTTCGAGATAACCTACAAGCCGACAGGCCAGAAGATATACTTCCGTGGTGCTGACGATCCTCTTAAGATTAAGTCCATCAAGCCGGAGTTTGGCTATATTGGTATCGTATGGTTTGAGGAGCTGGATCAGTTCGCTGGACCGGAAGAGGTCAGAAACATACAGCAGTCAGCTATCCGTGGCGGTGATAAGGCATACAGGTTTAAATCATTCAACCCTCCGCGCAGTAAAAACAACTGGGCGAACGAGTACACCACGGAAGCAGAGTTTAAAGACGATGCGGCGCGGGTAGTCCGAAGCACATACAAGGATGTCCCGGCTGACTGGCTTGGAGAACAGTTTATCAATGACGCGGAGCATCTGAAAGAGGTCAATCCTGCTGCCTACGAAAACGAGTACATGGGCGAAGCAAACGGAAACGGTGGAAATGTCTTTGAGTTTATCGAGGAGCGGACTATAACAGATGAAGAAATTAGCCAGATGGACCGAATCTATCAGGGCGTTGACTGGGGGTTTTACCCGGACCCGTATGCGTTTGTACGCATATATTACGATTCTGCTCGCGAGACTATATTTTTTATTGACGAGATGCGCGAGAACAAAAAAACAAATAGTTGGACATCCAAAGAGATTAAAAGGCGTGGTTACGATGATTATGTTATCACTTGTGATGGCGCAGAGCCGAAGTCTGTGACGGATTACAGGGATGCTGGTTTACCAGCAAGAGCGGCGAAGAAAGGACCTGGCAGCGTGGAATACTCTATGAAGTGGCTGCAGGGGAAGAAAATGGTTATGGACCCGAACCGGACACCGGAAGCCTGCAAAGAATTTAAGAAATACGAATACAACCGGGATAAGGACGGCAATATCATAAGCGGATATCCAGACCGGGACAATCACTTAATTGACGCGACCCGTTACGCTACGGAATCGCTGTGGGAGAGACGGGGGAATAGTGCATAATGGGAATCTTATCAACGATAAAAAGGTGGTTTAGCATGATTTTTAAACGGCAGGCAGAAAATGACTTTAATGTGGAATCAATCGTATCTCCGGAAATGGAAAAAGCCATAGATCAGTGTGCGAAGATATACCACGGTCAGCCGGAGTGGTTGGACGATGACGAGGGAATTAAGACCATAAACTTTGCAAAAGCCTTATGCTCTGAGACTGCCCGCCTGGTAACTCTTGGTATCGGCATACATCTGGAGGGCAGCGCCCGGGCAACGTGGTTGCAACAGCAGATAGATCTTGTTTATTCAAAACTCCGCGACTGGGTGGAGTACGGATGCGCATACGGAACCGTGTTTTTGAAGCCAAACGGCACAAGTCTGGATGTATTCACCCCGGCTGACGTGCTGCTTGTGGACTATGACAACTTGGATGTGCGCGGCATTATCTTCAAGGACAGCTATCAGTCCGGGAAGAAATGGTACACCCGTCTGGAATGGCACAGGTTTGAAGAGGTAATACAGGACGGAGTGAAGTGGTATCCTTACTATATAAGCAATCGAGCGTATGTTTCAAAATCTGCTGATAGTATCGGTGATCCTATTCCACTGGCACGGACCAAATGGGCAGATATGATGGAGGATACACCGCCGATTCTTAAAGCGTCCGGTGAGCCGCTGGACAAGCCGATGTTTGGCATATTCCGAACGCCGCAGGCCAACAACGTAGACATATCGTCCCCGCTGGGACTACCAATCTTCCGGGAAGCCGTGGAGGAGCTGAAAGACCTTGATATAGCATACAGCAGGAACGCAGGAGAGATATTTGACAGCCAGAAGATCATACTGGCAGATGACAGACTGATGTATGAGAGCGGGCAGAAGATAAAACACAGTGGCCCTGCGGACGCGGTGGGACTTCCGCACTACGTTAAAAATGTATTCGGCAACGATACAAAGGAGTTTTACCAGGAGATTAACCCACAGCTTAATACCGATGTCAGAATCAATGGCATCAATAACCTGTTAAGTCAGATAGGATACAAAGCCGGATTCGCAAACGGTTACTTCGTTTTCAACGAGTCCTCCGGCATCCAGACGGCTACAGGCGTAGAAGCCGACCAACAGCGCACCGTCCAGTTTATCAAGGATGTGCGCGATCAGTTGGAAGCGTGCCTTGATGCAACAATATACGCTCTTAACGTATACGCAGACCTTTGCGGTTTGTCACCTGTAGGACCTTACGAGGTTACATATGACTTTGGAGATATACTGTATGACCGGGAAGCTGACCGTAGCCGCTGGTGGCAGTATGTTACGCAAGGAAAGGTTCCGGCGTGGTACTACTTCGTGAAGTTTGAGGGCATGACCGAAGAGGACGCAAAGGCAATGGTAGAAGAAGCACAGCCGGACGAAAAAAGGCTGTTTGACGAAGAATAGGAGGTATGGAGATGATAAGTAACTGTGGGCATGATGAGCGCGGCAAGTATTCCGGCGGCAAGGCAGGAGATCAGACGGGGACGGAATGGGCCGTTACCCCGTGGTATAGCCGCCCGTGGGGCGTTATGCTCCGACACCCAAACGCTGCGGTAGGGAAAAAGATAGCGGAGCTTGCGGAAAAAGCAGCGAAGAACGACCATATCGGCTACGATCAGGGGAATCGTTACACCTTCTGGCAGCAGCTGAAAGCATCCGGCTATGACCCGGCGAAGATCACGGTTGACTGCGAAGCGGACTGTAGTTCCGGCGTTGCGGCACTGGTAAAAGCCACTGGATATCTGATGCAGGACAAAAAGCTCCAGAGTGTGAGTATCTACTGTTACACAGGTAACCTCCGGGCGGCACTTGTGAAAGCCGGGTTCGGCACATACACAGAAAAAGAGTACCTTAACGGTGATACTTATCTGCGCCCTGGTGATATCCTACTGTTGGAGGGCCACCATGTAGCGGTTAATCTGACAGATGGAAAGAAGGCCAACGTAGGAAACTATTTGACAGGATGGCGCAAATCATCTGATGGCAAGTATATGTATTTCTCCGGCGGCAAAGCCTTAAAAAACCGCTGGGAACTTATCAACCATCACTGGTACCTGTTTGACGCAGACGGCTACATGCTGACCGGGTGGCACAGATGGGACGGTTACAACGTGGACCCAGAGGACAACACCGGGGATTGGTACTATCTGGATGAGACTTCCGGGGGAGTCCTGGAGGGCGCTTGCTGGCACAGCAGGGACAACGGCAGCATGGAAATCTGGTATGTAGAGTAGAGGAGAACGTATGGCTATACCAAAACCTATAACACGAGTAGAACAGTATCTTGCGCATATATCAGGGATGCGCGTCAACGTTCCAGAAGTTCCTTTAACCAGAGAAGAAATGTACCTTGCTTCGTGGGCTAAGAAGAGCGGGATTGAAGATGCTGAGATGCAAGGAGACCCGCCATTGACACTTAAGGACTGCATAGGAGAACCATTTAAGGGACTGGTGCTGTATGGCAAATCCACGCAGGTGACGACGACAGGGGCGCAGCTGCTGGATATCCCAGATGGTAAACAGACAATCCGAGGGGTGACCGTAAGCGCACAGAACGGATTGCTTGAGATAAGCGGAACAGCGACAGAAACAGGGTACGCTTTGATAAAAATCGAAGAAACAACTCTAAATGGAACGTATGCATTGTCTGTAGATAGGGATATAACAGTGGGATTATTAAATGGTGAGTATGAAATACTAGTTGGAAGTTGGAAAGCGGCTACAGTAGAGGGAGAAACAGCTGCTAAATTAGCCTTTTTTGTTACTGAGGGAACCAAATACTTACTCAACAATGTTAAGGTAATGTTCAACGCCGGAGACACCGCACTCCCTTGGGAGCCATATACAGGCGGTAAGCCGAGTCCAAGTCCGGATTATCCGCAGGAGATTAAGAGTGTAGGTGATGATGGAAATGTCAGTATCATTGTAAAAAATCCTGATAATGAGCGGATGCAATCCGTGCCTTTCTCAACACCAAATGGTCTGTCCGGTATCCCGGTATCATCCGGTGGCAACTATACAGATGGGAACGGCCAGCAGTGGATTTGTGATGAGGTGGATCTGGAACGAGGTGTATATGTGCAGCGGGTAGCCGAAGCAAAAATAAAATCAGAAACAGTACGCGCGCCGATGGATCCAAAATGGTATGATTCGGAAAAATCATATTCATACGAAGCCGAGTATGCAGTTGCTATGGCCAATACGGGTGATGGAAAGGGGTTCTGTTCACATCTTTCGTCTTATCTGTTTATGGAATTCTACAACAAAGGAATCGAAACTGGATGGCTCGGTACAAGCAGTTACGGAGTGTTCAATTTTTCAAAATCATTAGGCATATGCAAAACTTCAGATGAATTTTTAACGTGGATACAAGATGTAAAAATATATAAAATACTTGAATCCCCCATCGAGACCCCACTCTCAGAAACTGACATCACCGCCTACCGTGCCCTCACCACCTACAGGGGGACAACCATACTGGAAAGTGAGTGCGGTTTAAAAGTAATATATTCTAAATTAAGGAAGTGATAATATGTCAAGCTTACCGAAACCGATAACACGGATTGAGCAGTATTTATATGCCATAGCTAACAATGAAGATGAAATCCAGAAACAGGCTCTTTTGACTCAATATGTAGCAGCTATGGCAGATGTTTATATTCCAGAGGAGGATGCATATGTACAGGATACTGATACAACTGCGGATGTATTACCCGAAGAATGAGTGGATTAAACTTGTAGAGCAAGCGAGGAAAGCCTGGAAAATAACCGCTGATGAGTACGAAAAACTCATGGAGTAGACTATGCTGAGTCCAGACTATCTAAAAAGAATAGCAGAGGGCAGCGAGGACATAGCATCTTCGCTGCATAGCTATATTATCAGCCGTATCATTGAAGCCATTATGATACGGCTTGGGCGCGGGGAGAAGTACATATTCACATCATCCGACCGCTGGCGCATCCAGATACTACAGGATGCCGGATATCTGTTGCAGGATATCACACAGGAGATAGCCCGGTACACGCGGCTCCAGAACGAAGAGGTAGCCGCCGCAATGGAGGAAGCCGGAGTAAGGGCAATGGCCTATGATAGGGCCGTATACGAAGCCGCCGGAATCACCACGGAAGCCCTGGAACAGTCTCCGGCACTGGTGCGAATACTCCAGAGGGATTATGAAGCCACGATGGGCGAGTGGTCGAATATGACAAGAACGACCGCAGAAGCCGCGCAGAGCCTTTTTATCAGCGAGTGTGACAATGCATACCATAAGGTCATAAGCGGCGCTGTATCGTACACACAGGCTGTCAGAGAAGCTGTTGAAACGGTTGCGCAGAATGGTGTTATAGTCCAATATCCAACAGGGCATAGAGACACCATTGAGACGGCAACAGCGCGTGCGGTGCGCACCGGGATATCTCAGGCTTCCGGTGACATATCCATGCAGCGGATGAAAGAGCAGGAATGGGACATCATCCTTGTGTCGGCTCACATCGGGGCCAGAACGGGAGACGGCGGAGCGAATCCTGGAAACCACCTGTGGTGGCAAGGCCAGTTTTACAGCCGGACCGGGCGAGACAAGCGCTTCCCTCCGTTTTCTGTGACAGGATATGGCACAGGGGAGGGCCTGGGCGGTTGGAACTGCCGTCACAGCTTCGGCCCAGGTGACGGGGTGAACAATCCGTACAAGGATATCCAAACCGCAGATAACGAACGCATGGAGAAGCTTGAGCAGCGGCAACGGGCATTAGAACGTAGAATCCGCAAGACGAAACAAGCGGTTATGGGCCTACAGACCGCGGTAGAAAACTGCAAGGACGATGCGCTGCGCTTCGAACTGCAAGCCGAGCTTGACAGGAAGTCTTATCTACTCCAGAAGCAGAACAAGGCATACAACGAGTATTGCGAAACTAATGAGCTGCGTCCGTTGACCGACCGCCTTAAGATAGCAAGGTGGGGCAGAGAACAGGCAGCAAAGGCACGTGGAGCCGCACGGCGGTATGAAAATCTGAAAGGGTGATGGGTATGCTTAAGTACGATATTGAGTGGGAATATTATAACCCGAATCCTGCCGGGAAGCGGGTAGGGGACTGCGTGATACGTGCCATCTGCAAGGCAACAGGAAAGGACTGGACAACGGTCTTTTCCGGCATCATGGTAAGGGCCTGCGCTTTGTGTGATATGCCGTCCGCAAACTATGTCTGGGGTGCGTATCTCAAAAGCATGGGGTATCGGCGGCACCTGATAGACGATCACGGCCAGAATATCTATACCGTGGTTGATTTCTGCATGGAGCATCCGCGTGGTACTTACATACTGTGCATAGACGGTCATGCAGTATGTGTGCAGGACGGCCATATTTTTGACACCTGGGACAGCGGCGGCGAGATCCCAGTATACTACTGGGTAAAGGAGACAACAAATGATTGACTTAGAGTTTGTGCGTACTATCGTATCAATTTGCAGCGGCATTGGCACCATTGGAGCTGCCGCCGGGGTGCTTTACACGGTCTATTCCCATGCGAAGAAACCACAGCAGGACATAGAAAAGCGTGTTGGTGCTATCGAGACGGACATAAAAGACATCAAGGAGAAGCTTGACAACGATTACTCCAACATCAGGCAGAACCGGGAAGATACCCAGTTGCTTATGCGGAGCATGTTTAATCTGATCGAGAACAAGATAACCGGAAACAACGTGGAGGGTTTAAAAAAAACCCGGGACGATTTGCTGGAAGCTTTAACAAAGAATTAAGGGGTCTACTATTGAAAGTGTATGATTTTACAGTCCCTGAGCTGAACAGGTTCCGGGCGCTTGCGAATTTTACACCAGATGAAAGAACACTGTTTGAATACCGGGCCGCTGGCGTTCCGATGGAAATATGCGCTGAAAACATGAATGTCAGCCTTGCCACCGCGAAGCGGATCAGCCGCCGGGTAAACTCGAAGATCATTCGCGTATGCGGAGAAAGCTAAAAGAAAAGAGCCTGTATCAATGGCTCTTTTCTTTGTTTTGGCCAATTCTTTTTTCAAAATCGTTGACTGCTGCTGTTATAAAGCTGTTTATTGACGAATAGCCAAGTGACTCAGCTACTTCTTTTATTCGCTCTTTTTCGCCCTTTTTTAAAACAAGGCTAATTCGGTCATAGACTTTCTGGTTGTACCTATTCTTGACCTCCGCCGATGTTTTGCTCACCATTTCCCTCCTTAACTTTTTCTAGTATCGGCTTGAAGAACCTCTCTTCAGCAGCTTTCCTCGCTGCCACTGCATCTTCAATATTATCGTACCGGCCCAGATTATAGTTTTTTCGTCTGAAAGTAATCTGTGCCACCCATTTGCCTTTTTCCTTGCTCCAGCAAACCCCAGTAAAACCAGATTTGTTGTTTTTATACAACCGCGCTGTCAATGCTTCTGCCATTGTTCCGTCTATATAGTGCTGTTTTTTCCGGTTTTCGTCGAGCGTAATCTTGGCAACCTCAGCAGCATGTTTGCCACATGACCCAACTGTTTTTGCTTTGCTAATAGTACGCTGGCAAGTTTCGCCACAGTCACATTGGCACTCCCATATAAAACGACCGTTCTCGTCTTTGCCTACCCTTTTAATAAAGGTTAGTCGTCCGGTTCTTTTACCCGTCATATCAACGCTTCTGTTGCATCCGCACGATTTCGTGCGGCCAGTTCTTAACTTGTGACCAGCAATATCTCTTACAGTACCACACTCGCACTTGCAAGTGTAGTACTTGTTGTTGCTAGAATCAGTTTTGTCAGAATCACTCAGTACAGTCCATTTACCGAATTTATCGCCCGGGCTTATCATGCGAGAGCCTCCAGGAACTCGATAACATCTGCAATGTTACCAACATAAAAAGGCTGTTCCTTTTTATTCATTCCTGCGTAAAACTCGCCGTCTTCTGCATAAAAAGCAATGTCGCTATTGCTGTAAACCTCAAAAGCTTTTTCAGTAAGCTCGCCTGTTCCTGTAAATTCGTATCGTTCCATGAATGTTCCTCCTATTTGATTAATGATTTTGGAATCCAGCAAATCCAGCCCTTATAAGACCCAATAACTTCTCCTGTAGATACTCTTACCTGGATTGCTTTTTCGGATTCTTTTATGATTTCTTCGACTTTTGCAAAAATGTACCCGTTCTCTACTTTTTGCGTCCCATCCTCGTTTCTTGCAAAATCCATAAAAACATTATATTTTTCTGCTTTTTCCTGCTCTTTGTCAAAAAACCATTCTTTTACCGCGATGTAGTTCGTCTTTGCATCCCTCCAAGATTTCTTTAATGCAGAGGAAATGGTGAAGCCGAATTGTTTGACTAACTGCCATGCTTTTTTCATAATAGCTGATAAATCGTATTTCATTCCCGTTTCCTCCTGCTCGATTGATATCTTTATTGTAGCATACTTGCGTAAGTATGTAAAGGGAAAGCAGAACTTTTTTTAAACTTTTATGACCTGTTTTATCCCGCCAAAATCTGAGACTATATAAGCATGAAACAGATGTTTCCTGATGACTATGAGATAGAGATACCTATAAAAACCGATTACCACGATATTTTTGATCTTTTTGGAAGAATTGGAGGAAATCGAACATGGCAGCATATCCGAATATGTATCAGCCATACCAGCCGTATCAAGACCGTATGGCGCAGATAAACCAATACCAGCCCGTCCCGCAGCCGATGGCAGCGCCGACAAATAATCAGGGAATACTCTGGGTGCAGGGCGAGACCGGGGCGAAGTCTTACCTTGTTGCGCCCGGATCATGTGTGCTGCTGATGGACAGCGAAGCGGAGCGGTTTTACATTAAGTCAACGGATGTATCCGGCATGCCGCAGCCTTTACGCGTGTTTGAGTACCACGAAATAAACGGCAGAATGCCACAGAAGCAGCCGGAAGCTGCCATGAATGATATGTATGTTACCCGAAAAGAGTATCAGGACCTTTTTGACAAATACAATGAGATTCTGGACAAGATAAATTCGTTTCCAGCAAGCGGCGGCTCTACTGCCAAACCAGAGAGCCGGAGATCAAAGGGAGGTGCGGCAGCAGATGAGTAACCCGTTATTCCAGATGTTCGGCGGCATGCCGATGGGCGGCAACGGACCCATGCAGATGATGCAGCAGTTTGCGCAGTTTAAGCAAAACTTTAAGGGAGACCCAAAAGCTGAGGTACAAAAGATGTTGCAGTCTGGCAGAATATCACAGGCGCAGCTTGATCAGGCTCAGCAGATGGCACAGCAGTTTCAACGGATGCTGGGCGGCATGAAATAGTACATTATCCTGGCCGGGAATGTAAATAAATCAAAGGAGATATCAATATGGATGGAACTTACAGCTTAGCCGACATTGCGGCGGCTACCGGAACCAACAACCGGAACAATGACGGTATGTGGGGCGGGGACGGCGCATGGTGGATCATTATCTTATTCCTCTTCGTCTTCTGCGGATGGGGTGGCAATGGCTGGGGAAACGGCGGAGGTGGAGCAGCCGGAAGCGCATACACCGATTCTGCGATCCAGCGCGGCTTTGACAACCAGGCAGTTATCAGCAAACTGGACAGCCTGTCCAGCGGCCTGTGTGATGGCTTCTATGCCATGAATAACGGTATGCTTACCGGATTCAACGGCATCAATACAAACGTCATGCAGACTGGTTTCGGCATCCAGCAGGCTATTAACGCCGACACCGTAGCCAACATGCAGAACACCAACGCACTCCAGGCGCAGCTTGCTCAGTGTTGCTGTGAGACCCGGGAAGCAATCCAGGGCGTAAACTACAACATGGCGCAGAACACCTGTGCACTCCAGAACACCATGAATAACAACACCAGAGACATTATCGACAGCCAGAACGCCGGAACCAGAGCCATTCTGGACTACCTGTGCAACGAGAAGATTTCTTCCCTCCAGGCTGAAAACAATGATCTCAGACGCGCTGCATCTCAGGATCGTCAGAGTGCACTTCTTACAACCGCAATGGCTTCTCAGACACAGCAGCTTATTAATGCGATCAATCCGGCGCCGATTCCGGCTTACCAGGTGCCGAACCCGAACGCATATTACGGCTGCAATACGGGCTGTAACTGCTGACAACAACATCATATCTGTATCTTCCAACCATATTCCTGACATCGGCAATATGGTTGGATGTTCGGCCCAGAGCCGGTATTACGCAAATCGGCAGGCTCAGTCCTGCCTTTTTGCGATATGAAAAAGGAGAAAACAATATGGCTGAATATGTAGCTGTTGCCGCTCAGGAAGTGGCAGCGAACGGAAACGTGGTGTATACCAACACCGCTGTAAAAGGAACCGCATGCGTGCAGCACCGGGAGGGCAGCGGAATAGTTACTCTCAGAGGAATGACGAACCAGTGTAAGGCCCGCTATTTTGTGGCCTTTTCTGCAAATATTGCCGTTCCGACCGGAGGGACAGCAGAAGCAATCTCCCTTGCAATCGCGATCGGCGGCGAACCGGTCTTATCATCTCAAATGATATCCACTCCTGCGGTGGTGGAAGCGTTTAACAACGTATCCGCAGGTATCTTTATTGATGTGCCGCGTGGGTGCTGCTCAAATATTGCAGTGGAGAACACCAGCACGCAGGCTATAACCGTAGCAAACGCAAATCTTGTGGTAACACGGGTAGCATAAGGAGGCGGGATGATGAGAGATATTAAAGATCTGTGCGCACGAATTGAAGATGAAATATCCAATATCGCAGAAAAAGGCCTCACCTCTGGCAATCTGGACACCGCCTTTAAGTTGATTGATATGTATAAGGATATCAAAAACACAGAGTACTGGGATAAAAAGGGCGAGTATTATATGACCGTGCTGGATCAGATGCGTGACGGTGTAGGTGATTACAGTGAACGGCGCGGACGGGATAGCATGGGCCGCTACAGTGCTTCGGATGGACGGATGATGCCGGACTATGACCGCGGAGCATCTTACATGCGCCGCGGGGAACATTATGTGCGAGGGCATTACAGCCGCAATGATGGACGGGATGCTTACGATGATTACATGGCACAAAAACAGAGTTACCGATCCGGCAAATCTGAAGACTGTAAGCGCAAGATGCTGGCCGCACTGGAAGAGCATCTTGATGGTCTTACGGCAGAGATTGGGGACATGTCAAAGGACGCGGAGTGCCGAGAAGAACGTGACCTTGTGAAGCGATATGTTGATAAACTTAGAGATATGTTATAAACGTGTGGATAGCTTACATACGGATAAATGGTACATTATAAGTGCAGCAAAGATTAACCTCCTGTGAATCTTTTCTAGCCAATTTACACCTCCCACGCACGCCCTTAATATAAACGGGTTATCCCGGAGGTTAAAAGCGGGTGAAATTCCCGGCGTGCGTATTTGCCATACCAATGGCACGGATTTTTGTTTTTGGCAAAATCCTCCTTTCCCCTCATAGCCGATAGGCTGTTAAGGCGGCTTACGACCGCCGTGAGGGTTCTTGCTGTTCACCCCTAGCCAATCCAGCAAGACTTTTTCACATCGACTTCTTTCTTAAAACACCGGCTACATATTGCAACCGGTGTTTTAGGACCGTTAGCTCAGCGGTGAGAGCGCCCGGCTCATAACCGGGTGGTCCGGGGTTCGAATCCCTGACGGTCCATTACCCCGCCCGTGGTCTATCGGGCTTAATCCATTTACCTGCGGCGGCAGGTCAATAAACACGGCCAGGAGGATAGATATGCAGAAACTTATTGAAACACTTGGATCATTTGGCATCGAGATTCCGGAGGATAAGCAGGCAGATGTGAAAAAAGCACTGTCTGAGCATTACAAAAACGCCGGAGAGTTTACGAAAACACTCATTAAGGTAGAGGGTGAGCGTGATGCCTGGAAAGAACGTGCAGAGACAGCAGAAAACACTCTTAAGAGTTTTGAGGGAATTGACCCGGAAAGCATTAAGGGTGAGCTTGCAACCTGGAAAAAGAAAGCGGCAGATGCAGAGAAAGAGTATAACGACAAGATCTATGAAAGAGATTTTGCGGATGCTCTCAAAACCGCACTGGAAGATGTTAAATTCTCTTCCACATCGGCGAAAAAGGCGGTTATGGCTGATATCAAGGATGCCGGTCTTAAGCTTAAGGACGGAAAGATTCTTGGCCTTAATGACCTGTTGGAGCAGATGAAGAAAGACGATGCATCTGCGTTTGTTGACGATGATCAGCAGACGGCATTGCAGAGCCAGGCAAGATTTACTACTGGTATCACACATAACAACAAGCCTGGCAAGATGACAAAGGCAGATATCATGAATATCAAGGATGCCGGAGAACGTCAGGCTGCCATTGCAAGCAACATGTCACTGTTTGAGTGATCCAATTACCGGCCATGCGTATTGAGCGTGGTCGCTGACCTACACACCTTTTAACAGCTATAGGTAGAAAGGATTTTTTTATGGCAAAAACTAACCTTACTAAACAGGAAAACATCCAGGTTCGTGCTCGCGAAGTGGATTTTGTCACCCGGTTCGAAAGAAACTGGGAGCACCTGCGTGAAATTCTTGGCGTGCTGAGAATGATTAAGAAAGACCCGGGGTCTACTCTTAAATCTAAGTACGCACAGGGCAAACTTGAAAGTGGCCTTGTTGGAGAGGGCGAGGAAATCCCGTACTCCAAATTCGAGGTCAAGGAAAAGAGCTACGCAGAGATCACCGTAGAGAAGTATGCAAAAGCGGTGTCTATCGAAGCCATCAAAACCTACGGCTACGATGTTGCCGTGGAGCTGACTGACGATGAGTTTCTTTTCGAACTCCAGACCGATGTTACCGGACGTTTTTACACCTATCTTAAGACCGGAAGCCTTACCTCTACTGAGAGTACCTTCCAGATGGCTCTTGCTATGGCAAAAGGCCGTGTCGAGGATAAATTCAAGCAGATGCACAGATCTATCCCGAACGGAATCGTTGGCTTTGTGAACGGTCTGGATGTGTATGAGTACATCGGTGCGGCAAACATCACCGTGCAGAATCAGTTCGGCTTCCAGTATGTTAAGGACTTCATGGGATTCAATACCATATTCCTGCTGTCTGAGAGCGAGATTCCGCGCGGCAAGGTCATTGCTACTCCGGTAGACAACATCGTGCTGTACTATGTTGACCCGAGTGATTCCGACTTTGCGAAGGCCGGACTGGTTTACACCGTGGCAGGCGAGACCCCGCTCATTGGTTTCCATACCCAGGGCAACTACCACACAGCAGTTTCTGAAGCATTTGCCATCATGGGCATGGTACTGTTTGCAGAGTACCTGGACGGCATCTCCGTTATCAGCTTCGGCGGCTCTGAAACCCTTGGTGATCTGACTGTGGCTTCCGCAGAAGGCACCGATAGCGGAACCACTAAGCTGACCGTTACCCCGGCAAAGGGAAATGAGGGCAATGTATACAAATACAAGGTTGCATCCAGTCAGACAACCGTGGAGTATGGCCAGAATGTAAAGAACTGGAGCGCATGGGACGGCAAGTCCGATATTACCGCTGCAACCGGGCAGGTTATCACGGTAGTTGAGTGCGACAGCACCTATAAGGCACTGAACGCAGGACATGCGACAGTAACTGCAAAGGCGTAAGGAGGGTTCCGGCATGGCATATGCAGACTATGAGTTTTACAAAACATCATTTTTCGGCAATGTCGTGCCGGAATCTGATTTTATGCGGCTGGCTGAGAGGGCGAGCGACTTTATTGACCGCTTGACCTTTGACCGGCTGGCAGACGGATTACCGTCCGATGATCGGCAGCAGAAGCGTATAAAAAAGGCGGTCTGCGCCGTTGCAGAAATGTTGTATCAGATTGATGTGGCTGAGAAAAATGCATTATCAGCGGCGAACGGAACATCAGTCTCTATCCCTGGCGGCTGCACCGCTACTGGCATTGTAACCTCTGTATCATCTGGCAGTGAATCCATTTCCTACGCCACGCCTCAGCAGATCGGAGCAAGTGCAAAGGAATGGAGCGCCGTGTATGCCGCCGCCGGAGACGTACAGAAAACGAACGACTTACTTCTTAAGACAGCTTTGCCACTTCTGATGGGAGTAAGGACAGATGATGGAATACCAGTTTTGTATGCAGGAGTGTGAATATGAAGTTTAGAAAAAAGCCTGTTATCATTGAAGCATTTAAGTATGATGGTGATCTGAAAGACCGGAACGGCTTGTTTTACGTTCCATTTTGGGCGCAAGAAGCTTATAAGAAAGGCATTATGTATTACGGCGCAGAAACTTGTGATTTACCTCCGTGTGAGCTGTATATCGAAACATTAGAGGGAACACATCATGTTTCTGTTGGAGACTATATTATCCAGGGCGTAAACGGAGAACTTTATCCGTGCAAGCCAGATATCTTTGAAAAAACTTATGAGGAGGTGAAAGAGTAATGGAAGCATTATTCGCAAACATGACCGTGATTCTGGCAGTGATCGGGATTCTGGCTTTTTGCGTATCGGTCATCACCCAGGTATTTAAGGGTGTAGGTGTCCTGTCAAGGATTCCGACCGATGCGCTGGTGTTCGTTCTTTCCATCGGTATTACTGTAGCCGCTTTTGTGGCATACATGCAGTATATCCAGATGCAGATATTATGGTACATGATTCTGGCAGCTATCATGGCAGGCTTTATCGTTGCCTTTGTGGCTATGTATGGCTGGGAAAAGCTCACGGAGCTGTGGAAAAGAATGAGTAAGACTGACATTAAAAAGTAATGATCGTCGGGTGATAAAACATGTATGACAAAACGATAACGGTTTTTAACGGGTATGACTCAAAAACCACAGGAAAATCATACTGGTATCCGCACATCCTGTCCGGCGTTGATCTGATAACCGACCACGGCGCAATACTGAAAAAGTATGGCCCGGACAGCACCGACAATGCCGCACTGCATATTGCTTACACCCCGAATGGGGAAAAGGTGATGGCGCAGCAGTCGGACGGTTCAGCGGTGCCGTGGTTGCCCCCGAAAGCATGGGCGGCGCAGGTAAATGATGATCTTCCGGACAGCATCACCTTCGGCCCAGAGGACTTTTTCTGGCAGGGTGAATGGACTGGTGGTGTGGTTGTGGATGATGATTACCGAAATGGTTTTTACCAGTACATGAACAGCAGCCGAGATAATGTTTACAAGATAACCAGTGTAGGTGGACCGTATACGGTTATCCCGCACTTTGAAATCTTAGGAAAGTAGGCAGGTTTAAGGGGCGGTAATATGGCAAGGAGAAGCAAGCGCTTTTATCTCAAAAATCTGTCATACAATGTTGGCAGCATTCATCTGAAACTCGATACGTCCCGCTTTGAACGGCAGTTTCAGCAAGCACAGTACTATCTGGACGGCGCTGTCATGAACAGTATGGTGCCGTATATGCCGATGGTAACGGGCAGCTTTATCAATACCACCCGTGCTGCCAGTGCGGCAGTACAGGGAAGCGGCTTTGTGTATGCCGGATATGGACCACAAGGGCGTTATCTGTACGAGGGTAAGGTTATGGTTGATGAACTGACAGGATCGCCCTGGGCGCGGCGTGGAGCACGTAAGGTGCTTGTGAGTGAGTACACAGGCAAGACCAACGCACGGGAAAACATCACTTACACGCACCAGGCACACCCAAAAGCACAGGATCACTGGTTTGAAGCGGCGAAGCAGGCAGACGGAAAGACATGGATCAAAGGCGTAAAGCGCATAGCTGGAGGTGGTAAGCATCATGGATAAGGTCATAGGGCGGGACGCAAGCGGGTTTGATATTCTCACCCGCGCGGTGAAATCCCTGTTAAATCAATATCCCGGCCTGGAAGATGGCGAGGTCATTAAGTTTGAGGAGCTTGGGAAAGAATCCGGAATAGCCTTTTCAGCTGACAATGGGGCGCTGGTGTATGCCGAAACAGAGGATGTATGCGGATTCAGGCACCAGAAATGCCAGTACCCGTTTTACGTGGTCTACAGGACGGCGTCAAACAAGGAGCGGCTGAAGCTGAGTGCACAGGAATTTCTTGACTCGCTCGGCAAATGGCTGTGCCAGGAGCCGGTTGTAATAAACGGTACTCAGACGCGTCTTGCGGCTTTTCCGGCGTTGTCTGAAGGTCGGATAATAAAACGTATTACCCGCGAAAATTCATACGGTCTGGAACCGAATGCAGACGCGGTGCAAGACTGGGTACTGCCTGTTACGGTGCAGTACACCAATGACATAGAATATGAAGCGTAGTAGCGCAGAAAGGACGAATTTATGAAGCTTACCAGAGGTGCATATAGAACCTTTCTTGATTCAACATTTGGTGGAACTGGTACACCTAAATGGTGGCGTATCGGTAAATACAACGACAGCATGAGCGTAGCTCTGAACCCGGATGTGTCCACGAGTAAGAACATTTGGGATGAGACTTATGTAGAAGACAACGGATATGAACCTTCTGTTGAGGACATAACATATTACGCGGACCCTACTGATACAATCTATCCGATGATCCGCGATATAGCTATGAACAGACTGCGTGGTGATGAATGTAAGACTACCATTTTGGAGGTTATCATTGAGGACACCGAGAAAACCAACCACCATGCATGGACCGAAGATGTTGTTATCAAAACAAGCGAATATGGAGGCGGTACTGATGGTTTTACCATCCCGTTTTCCATATACTTCGATGGCAACAGAAAAAAAGGTTATGTAACCATTGAATCTGGAACTCCAGCCTTTAAAGAGGGCGAGATTCCGCTTACATAAGAGGAGGGTGTGAGTTATGGGAAATATAATAACAATTGATGATGGCAGCGAGGTCTTTGACATCGTAAATCAGCGTGGCGAGCATCTTGGCCAGTTTACTTTTATTCCATCGGATTTTGACATAGTGAACAGATATGATGAGACAGTGAAAACATTCGAGGAATTACAGGGCGAGCTTGAAAGAGGGGAAAATACTGATCTCAATGAGATCAGCCGGAAAATGTGCGAAAAGATAGATTACCTTTTCGCGGCTCCGGTGTCCGAGAAGTTTTTCTCGATTACATCCCCATTTACATTTCTTAATTCTGGCCAGTTTTTCGTTGAAAATGTTATTAATGCCATCAAAACTGTTATCGAGCAGAAGCGTGGAATCCGGCTCCAGGCCGTGCAGAACCGCGTAAAAGAATATACGCAGAAATACAAGGCAGCTCCTGGGGGAAGATATCTTTCCCCACTTAAATGATGCACTCATGGGACTTACCATTAACCCTTACGGTTGGTGGTAAGTCTTATGGTATACGGACAGATTTCAGACCGTGCCTGGATATTATGACGGCATTTAATGATGCAAATCTTGACGATGCAGGAAAGTATCAGGTCATGGTGGATATCCTTTATGAAGAAAGTATTCCAGAAGATGATATTCCAGAAGCAATAGAACAGGCTTTATGGTTCCTGGACTGTGGGAAACCGGCAGATAATATACCGCGCCCGCGTGTTATGGATTGGGAACAGGATGCACCAATTGTTTTTTCTGCAATTAACAAGATATCTGGTCGTGAGGTTCGCGATCCGAACCAATATATGCACTGGTGGACCTTCATCGGGTACTTTGATGAAATCGGAGATGGAACATTTTCCCAGGTTCTTGCAATTCGGCAAAAACGGGCAAAAGGCGAGAAACTGGAGAAATGGGAATTAGAATTTTTTAAAAACAACAGGTCTATGGTGGAATTAAAACAGGCAATGTCCAACGAAGAAAAAGAACAGTGGCGCATTGAGCAAGAAGCTGTGGACGCTCTGTTCGACACGTAACGCAAGGCGGTGATATATTGACGGCAGATGGATCAATAGTAATCGACACAGAGATAAACACCAAGGGCATGAAGCCAGGAACAGAAGAGGTAGAAGCCGCCGTAAGAAGAATGGCAAATGGGATTGATGATCTTGGGAAAAAATCAGAAATCGCAGTCCAGAAGCAGGCCACCGCTTTTGCGAAACTGAATAGCCTGTATGCCGCACAGGAACGGAAGGTTGAAAAGCTACGCGAAGCATTGGAAGCGTATGCCGAAACGAAGATACCTACACAGGCATACGCTGAGGTCCGGAATCAGATAGAAAAAACAGAACAGAAATTAACAGCTTTACTTGAACGCCAGCAAAAGTTTTTGGACACTGGAGGCAGAACCAACAGTAGCACCTATAAAAAAATGCAGTATGACATAGAACAGCTGAATAATTCGCTAAAATATGCAAAAGGTGAATTGAAAGATCTGGAAGATTCTGGAGGAGCCTTTACGCTTGGAAAAGATACAGATAAGTTTTCCCAGATGTACGACAAGTATGCAACAGAAGCTAAAAAGCTCAAGCAGATGAATGAATCTCTAGGAATATCGTATAACCGAGTGAAAAACGAATTTGAGGAGTATAAAAAACGGCTCCTTGGTATTGACGGTGCCAGCAAAAAAGCCACAAACTCAACAAAAAAACTTGGGATTCAGATGAAAAAGAGTCAAAAACCAACCAAGAAGTATGGAGAGGCATTGAGTGGCGTGGTACGGCGCTTGGTTATGTTTCGGCTTTTGCGTTCTACTATATCTCTTGCATTTAGATCGGCCCGTGAGGGAATGGAGAACCTTGCTCAGTATTCTCCAGAGACAAACAAGGCCATATCAAATGTGCTTTCGTCTCTTACGCAGCTGAAAAATTCATTTGCTACTGCTTTTTCTCCAATAGCGGAATATGCGTCTCCTGCATTGGTAGAGTTCATCTCATTGCTTTCAGAAGCAGTTACATGGACTTCTCAGTTTTTTGCGGCTCTTACCGGAAAAGATACATACACCAAAGCAACGAAGGTAGAGGAAGACTACGGAGCTGCCTTAAAAGAGAGTAACAAGCAGATAAAGGCACAGGAAAAGGCGAATAAAAAGCTGACGTATTCGTTTGATGAGCTTATCCAGGCCGGGAACAAATCAGATCAGGACAAGACCGGATATGTCGGACCTACACCAGATCAGATGTTTACCACGGAAGAGGTATCAAACGACATAAAGGCCCGTGCTGATGCAGTGAAAAAGATATTCTCCGGCCTGTTTGCTCCGCTGAAAGAATCGTGGCTTGATAATGGACCGGAAGTGATGCAGTCACTCACGAATCTGTTTGTATCAGCAAAACAGCTTGCACAGGACGTAGGCGCATCATTCATGCAGGTTTGGAATTTTGAAGGGTACGGAAAGACCATAACGGACAATCTGCTTATAACATTTGCCAATCTGGCGCAAACTGTTGCGAATCTTATAACGCAGTTTGATAAAGCTTGGGTCTCAGGCGATACCGGGACAAAGATATTACGCCATCTGGGGGATATTTTGGTTACTTTATCAGGATTTTTCCGCTCAGCATCAGAAAGTATCAAGAATTGGGCTGCAAACTTGGACTTTTCTCCGCTACTGAAATCCTTTGATAATGTACTTGCATCAGCGAATCCGGTTGTACTGGCTATTGGTAATTTGCTTTTATGGTTTTTAAATAATGTTTTGCTGCCTATCACAAAATGGGGTTTAGAACAGGCTCTGCCCGGTGTGTTTGAACTTATAGCAGCGGCACTTGATACCCTTTACGCAGTAATAGAAGCTTTGGAACCGGTTGGAGAATGGTTATGGAATAGCTTTTTGCAGCCTATTGGGAAATGGACAGGGGAAATTATAATTAACGCCCTGAAATTGCTTACAGATGCTTTGAAAAAGTTCTCTGACTGGATTAGTGAAAATAAAGAACTTGTAAGAATTATAACATATGCAATACTTGGCTTTTTTGCGGCTTGGACAATAATAAAGTTGGTATCTGATATTGGAAAGCTGTTTGTCGCATTAAAAGTCTTTATTAGTGTAATGGGCAAAGTCCTTGATTCTATAACACCGGTTAAACTGGCATTATGGTCAATAATAACACTTGCAGCCATTTTATACGATAGCTGGGACAAAATGACTCCGACAGAAAGAATGATAAGCTTTCTGTTGGCAGCAGCTTCCGCGGTTGGTGTTCTTGCTGTTGCTCTTGGTGCACTTTCTGGTGGCGTAGGAGCTGCGGTTGTGGCGGCATCTCTTGCGGCAGGAATAGCAGCTGCAACGATTGCGATTAATGCAGGCAAACGGCAGACACAGTCTATCTACAGAAATGCTGGTGGTGGAAGATCTGCAAAATACGCTTCTGCGGCTGCAACGTACAATATGCCACGCCTTGCTACTGGGACTGTAGTACCGCCACGTGCCGGAGAGTTTGCCGCAATCCTTGGAGATAACAAGCGCGAGACAGAGGTTGTTTCCCCGTTAAGCACGATGAAACAGGCATTGAAAGAAGCTCTGGCAGAAAGCGGAGGTAGTCGGGACATAACGGTTATCATGGAAGTGGACGGTCGGCGCTTTGGACAGGCCGTGTACAAGGCAAACAATGAAGAAAAACAGCGTGTAGGTGTAAGGATGGTGACAGTATGATAAACGGTGTTTTTACTATTGATGGCTTAGATCTGCGCATCCAGGTTACAGACCTGGAACGCAGCTTTGCTGTTACCGATAGCGATAATTCCGGGCGTGTGCAATCCCGTAGGATGTACAGGGACATTATAGGCACATTCTATAACTACACACTAACCGTAGACCCGGATAAAAGCAACAGGGCAGATTATGATACGTTTTATGATATCATTTCGGCTCCGGTTGAGTCCCACACGATGTCTTTTCCTTACGGTCAGGAAACGCTTGAATTTGAAGCCTATGTAACAAACGGAAAAGACAAGCTGAAAAAAGAAAAGAACAAAGACGGAATCGACATAAATAAATGGGGCGGATTATCTATTGATTTTATTGCAATGGAGCCGCAGAGGACATGATATGAAAGAAAAAGCGAGATCAAAAACAGCCGGGACAGGACTAAAAATAGTATATGATGATGTGGCTCCATATGCAAAAGATAACAGTTTTCCCAAAATCATGGATACTGGTTTACGGCCGCATAAAGGCCTGTATCCAAAAACTGGTTTATATCCAAATGCAACAACGACAAGAAGAGAATTTCCGGATCTCCGGCGGGATGATCTGACTTATCCCGGATATGCACTATGCTATCCGGGATTTTCCCTTTTGAATGGTCAGTACATAAATATTCCAGAAGATCATGAAGATTATGGATATATCAGTGACGAGTGGTCAAACGAAGACGGCATATTCGGCTACTCTATAAAAACTTCTGGCCTTATTCCACAAATTGGCCTTTATCCACGTGTGTTCCTTTATCCGTCTGGCGGACGGGACATTATGATGAATCAGCCGACTCTTACCATAACATTTAATGGCAAGTTCTCTAGTGTAGGTATTCTGCTTACATTCAATCTTCTATCTGGAGATTATGCAACCGGTTTAAATATCAAATGGTACGAGGACGGTCATTTGCTTTCATCTAAGGATTTTTCACCGGACAGTAGCCGCTATTTTTGCAATAACTATGTTCAAAATTATAACATGCTTGCAATAACATTTAAAAAGACTTCAAAGCCGTACAGGCCGGTGTTCCTCACCAGAATAGATTACGGCATCTACAGAGATTTCCTGTCCGATGAGCTGGTTACTACTGATTGTATACAAGAGATCAATGCAATATCTGAGAACATCAGTATAAATACCTTGTCTTTCACTGTGCGCACCAAAAGCAATATTCCGTTCGATCTCCAGAAAAAACAGAAATTAGCAGTTTTTTTTGATAATGATCTGATTGGGAACTTTTACCTTAAAAATGGAGCGAGGAAAAATGTTTTTGATTATTACCTGGATGCGCACGATGCGCTGGGCGTCCTTGACGGAAATGAGTATGTCGGCGGGATATACTCTGGGGAGCTGGTAAAAGATGTGGTCACCGATATCTTTTCTGGTGAGGACTTTACCTGCGCTATAGACCCGTCCTTGTCAGATCAGGCTCTTTACGGATACATACCATATACAACAAAGCGGAATGCGCTGGTACAGATTGCGTTTGCGATAGGAGCTATAGTTGACACATCGAACGTAGATGGCGTAGCAATGTATCCGCAGCAGAATGATGTAACAGGAACATTTCTGGAATCAGATACGTTTGACGGCGTAACCCTGGAACGTTCTGATATCGTGACCGGAATAAGGCTTACAACACATACATATCAGCCATCAGCTGAAACACAGGAAATCTATAACGAGACACTTTCTGGAACGGCTGAGATAGTTTTTTCAGAGCCTTACCACGATCTCTCTGTTTCTGGCGGTACCGTAGTAAAAAGCGGCGCAAACTATGTGGTGGTATCTGGAACAGGTGCAAAAGTTACAATAGTTGGTAAGAAATATATCCATAATACAAGCCAGATTTTAAAAGAAAATCCAGATATTGTATTTAACAAAAACATTAAAGAAGTTACTGATGCTACGCTTATAAATGCACAAAATGCAGATCAGGCCATAGACCGGATCTATCGGTACTATATGCGTGCCGAAAGCGTTACCGGAGATGTTTTACTAAAAGATAAAGTTGTCGGTCAGCGAGTCGAAATCGACACCGGATATGATGGAAAAAAGTCAGGTGTAATTGAAAGCGTAGACTACAGTTTTGGAAATGCAATAAAAGCAAAGGTGACGATTCATGAGTGACATTTTGAATGGGCTTATATTTGATCGGACTCAGGCCGATATTGAGTCTCTTACTAAGAAAGCTTATATAGACTATCAGGATTTAAACCGTGTAGAAACGGCAGTAAAATGGGTGTCTTATTTTTTAAATCGGTGTGGGTACAAAAACACTACGCGGAACAAAACGAACTGGAGCATGAATGATTTTAGAACAGAAAAAGATATGGAACGTCTTAGGTCAAATATAAATTCTATTCGATCTGCATTTTATGCTCCTGCCAGCACACCGTTAACTCCTGCAAAGATAACGTATACTTCAATCTGGCAGGCAAATGCCATAGAGCAAATCATTTACGATATCGGCGTGATTGCAGAAAAAATTGAGCCAGGGCTGAATCATCTGAGTTTTAACCTTGGAACTCGCGGATTTGGGAACAGGAGAGTTAATCTATGAGTTTAAAAACGGATTATAAAGACGATATTTATTCTGGGAAACGGCGCTATCGAATAATCCAGAACGATGATGGAACAGTATCATTTGATGATGTCACTGATTACACGCAAGATGGAGATATTTACAGTGCCGGAGACGTTAATGCAACAAATAAGGCGGTTAACCAAAACGCTGGTGATATAGCGGACATACAAAAGTTGCGGTATGCCACATTTAAGGCCGCTGATTGGTCTCAGTCCGCGCCTTATATTCAGCGTGTTGCAGTACCTGGCATGACGGTAAATGATGTGCCTATCATATCTTTACATATTGTAGACGGCACCACATCCGCTGATGTAAAGGCGCAGGGTAAAGCGTATGGGTATGTCGATCGTGCTGTTTCCGGAGGTGGTCAGCTTGTGCTTTATTGCTATAACTCAAAGCCATCATCAGATTTTACCGTGGCTATAAAAGGGGTGTAAGTATGGCAGATGCGATAGTATTACGTGGTGGGTCTGGGCTTGATGATTCACAGCTTACGGCTACTCCTGATAAGGTCAGGAATGGGAAAACGTTTTATGGATCCGGAAGTGACAGCATACAGACCGGAACCGTTACCGAGATTGCGGCAGAAACAGTAACGCTACCTCTGAATGGATCTTACACCATACCGCAAGGTATCCATTCTGGAAACGGCAAGGTGGTACAGAGTTTGCAGACAAGCTCAGGCGGTACCGTATATCCAACCAGTGAAAAACAGACTGTGCAAACCGCGAATAAATACATGACGGACAATGTATATGTGGCACCGCTTACCGGACTTAAGCCAGAAAACATCAAAAAAGGCGTAACTATACTTGGAGTTACCGGAACTTATGAGGGGTACAGTTGATGGGAGAGTGTATTATTAAGCGTCAGGGCGGCGCAGTAGATGTTTCAGATCTTACAGCCGCACCAGCGGACGTTGTGGCCGGAGAAAAGTTTTATGGATCTGGAACAGATGAGATTCAGACCGGAACTCAGAAAAAAAATGGGAAAATCAGCAAAGTACTTGCAGCCAATGAAACGTATGTTATTCCGGCAGGATATGTCGATGCAGGATCTGCGGTAACTCAAAACATTGCTACGCAGGGATCTATGACGGTTAATCCGGTCGCAAACGGCTCATTACTCAATGTATCTGGTAAGTATATGACTGGGGACATAACGGTAAATGGTGTGGAGAATCTTAAGCCAGAGAATATAAGAGCAGGAGCATCTATAGGGACTGTGCCTGGAGAATGGCAAGGTTATGTAAATAATGATGAGCTTTGTCCGTATTGGTTCGGAATATTTGGACCAGGTCAAGTAGGAGTTGTAAGAGATTATAGTTATGCTTACCACGGAAACGGAAGTGACAAATTTATAACATGGGCCGATAACGATGAAGCATACACAAAAGACCCGAGCCACAACATTTCTTTTAGACTTATATCATACAGAAGTTCAAGCGGTGGTTATGCTTTTTTTGGAGTTTTCTTTACAACTCCTATAGAAATGCAAGGAGCAAAAAAAGTAACAATATTATACCGAACCAGCAATTGGTATTACAGTGATAGAAACAGAATTTTTTTAATGGAAAATCTTGATTCTCCTTATGATGAAAACTGGAATGTAAATACTGCGGAAATTGGTTATAGTGAATCTTTTGTTCTTCCGGTTTCGGAAGGATCATATACCGAGCAAACATTTAATTTAACCGATCCATCAAAATTGAAATACGTTTGCGTTGGCATAGGCATACCGCCAGCAAGTGGAACTGGACGAGGTATAAGCGTTATATCTATAAAAATAAGTAAATAAAGGAGATTATTATGAGTGAAGAAAACGTATCTTTACCTGTAGCACAAGCACTTGCATCTGCGCTTGAAAAAATAGAAGCATATGTCCCCACCGAGTATGTTGACAACTCAGAACCAGACATTGACGCTGAACACCTTAATCACGCAGAACAGGGAATCATGAGAGTGACGAACCTGTTAAATGCAGCTGTTGATGTTATACAGGGACAGGAAAGCCGCCTTTCGGACGCTGAAACAAAGGTAGGCACCGATGCGCTGACCGGCGGCATGACTGATTTGTCCAGTGGCGTTAACTCGTTATATAGTAATTTAGCTGGTTTTCGTATAGATCTAACATGGCACGACAATATTGATTTCAACAATATACAAGGAAACTGTGTTATTGCCATCGGAGACAACAATTTAAACGCCCCAACGTATTCTCCATATTCGTTTTTGATACAACTGCAAACAGCAAACAGAGATACCATTAGACAAATAGTTTTTTGTGCATCAGCTATAACATGGATAAGATGTTTACAAGTATCAACATGGGGAGAATGGAAGCGATTAGATAATTAATGTAATTTTATTAACCATTTGCTCTTGTCATTGCAATATACCAAATTACGCCATCTTTATTTCTAATAAAAAAATGTTCATTGTCAATGGATAATTGTAATGGTTCCAAGTTTGCATAATTTTGAATTGTTTGCGTTGTTGCTGGCACATGACCGTTTGTTCCTAAAATAATTCCAGAAATATCTTTACTGGCAGCGGTTAAATTACTATTTCGCAATAGCAAGCCATGTCAATGCAGGTGTCAAATTATTTTCGCTGGCATTGGCTAGTCTGATGACGAAACCAGTTTTTGATCTATTGTTAATAAATGCAGTTATCTTACCATAATTCGAATTGGCAGTATCTGATTCGATACTGACGATCACTTTGGGAACTGTATCAAAAGGTGTTTTAAATGTAATTTCTTTATCTACGATTGTTCCTGGCGCACTTTGCACCGTAACATTATTGCATTCAATATCACTATTTAACGGGGATATTCAAAATGTGAAAAAAGCAGTACTATGGGAGTATCAAATATCTTACAGAAAGAAAGGAAACATCTTATGGAAAAAGAAATGAACATCCAGGAACCATTACACCGAAACTGTGCACCTCATGATGCAGCACACTGCGATATCAACGATCATCATAACAACGCGAAAAACGGCTTTGATGCTGAGGCTGATGACTGCGGCCATACTGTGCAGTCCGGCCCTGGAGTTGGAATTCCGAAAGGTGCAGGCCATCCGGTTAATGGAACTGTTGTAGCTGGATTTACTCCAACCAGCGCTAAGGGGAATAAAGATAAAGATCAGAAGCACGGGCCTGGTGCAAAATAACGTGAATATTCTGAGGTCGGAAATGGTTCCTGACACACTCCGTGTTGAGTACCTGAGATGATGGATACACCGCCCATCCAGAATAATTCGTGTTGCATTTCGTGTTGCATAGTATTTAAAGATGTATCATTTTTGATATATTTCTGCGACAAGTGATAAATACTTATAACACCAAAAGCCGCATAAAACCTAAACTCTAGGTTCTATGCGGCTTTTGGTTATTTTGGACCCACAGGTTCAAGTCCTGTTGCCCGCACTGAAAATTTGGCTTAAAATCAGGACTTTTCGGAGTTCGTGTTGCATTTTGTGTTGCATAGCTCCGAAAAGTAGTCATTAGCCTTACGATTCATAGCTTCTTCTTTGCTCTCCATAACATGCCGATAAATCTGCTTTAACACTCCATCATTCCCCCACCCGCCGCGTTGCATGATGTATGCGTCCGGTATTCCTATCGCGTGCTGAATGGATGCACAGTAATGGCGCAAATCGTGAAAACGGAAGTGAGGTATTCCGGCTTCTGCCAGTATGTCAGAAAAGCAGTTTGATATCTGATATGGCATTAGTCCGACCATATTTTTGCCAGTTCTATTTTTTAGTTTTTGAATAACGAAATCAGGAAAAGTTATGTATCGGTCCCCGGCATAGCTTTTTGTTTTTTTATACACCCATTCGTGGCTGTCATTCAGCACCATAGCATATTCCACATACACTACATTCCCTACGACATGATCGGATGCAAGCGCGCATATCTCGCTGCGCCGCATCGGTCCGAATGCAGCCAGAAGAACAGGCAGCTCCATGTCTGTATCCTTTACCGCCGCCATAAGGCGCTTCACATCATCATCAGACGGCACATAGAGCTTTTGCCGTACCTTTGCCGGGAGCTTTGTTTTAACCGCGAAATCCGGCCTATAAACGGTCAATACGGATGTCAAAAGACCGTGCATGTTTCTAACGCTCTTCGGTGAGTGCGTCAGAGCTTCCCGGTTAATTTCTTTCTGTATGTCCTCTTGCGTGATGGTGTAGATATCCATATCCATGAGATTTGCCAGGTCCTTTTTTCTGGACCGTTTGTATTCACGTATGGTGGACGGAGACAGGACAGAGGAGCGGAGCGCTATATAGCTATCCATAGCTTGGCCGAGCGTCATCTTTTCTTTTTCCGGTTCCTCTCGTTTGATAAGTTCTTTGCTTGCGGCCCATATAGCAGCTTCCCGCTCAACATCACGTTTCCCTTTTGGTGTAGGATCATCGTTTGTGAATGATTTGTAGATCCTCTTTTTCTTCTGCTTGCCTTTATCATCCAGAACCGGCTTCCCGTTCTTATCTCGTACATCCTCAAATCTGTCAAACACCTGGACTCTCCATGACCCAGATGGTAGTTTCTTTGCTTTTGCCATAGTATCACTCCTTTTTGGGTATAAAAAATACAGCCACCAGATTTTTGATATTTATCTTGCGTGACTGCTGCCGGATGTGATATTATATCGGTGTAGGTTTGTGATTTTATCACATCCGCAAAACGTCTGGTGTTGGTAGCGCCGGGCGTTTTTTATTTTGGTGATATAACCATAGGTTTTTCTGATATGATAAAAATAAAAAGGATGGTATTTTATGTTTATATCAAAAAAACGATGGAATAACTTAGTAAATCGTGTTGAGCGTCTGGAAAGCATCGTCACTCCCGAGAATGCCCCCTCTCCTCTGCGGCAGATGAAAGCTGCTGTAAGAGAAGTTTTTGAATTTGGCGCTCATCCAACTCAACGATCTGGTTCTCAATCAGCAGATCAAGAATCATCTGTACCGAAAGGTAAGTAGATAGCTTAATTCCGTTCAGGAGCATTTGGGAGTATATCTTTTGCTCCGAATCCTGTTCGGATGTGCCGGAAAAGAGCACATCAAATACCTGTTCCATCTGCGGTTCCATAGAATCACAGATCATCTTGTATATTGCCTTTTTCGTTGTTTCTTTCATGTGGTTCGTATTGTTCCATTTCTTCCTGATGGTTAAGATATGCGTTGCAGATCAAGCCATACATTAAAGCTTGTTCATCTGACATTTCTGGCTTCTTTACCTGTGCAGGTGCTGACTTTTTTACTGGTTCCAACTCTGCTTTCTTGGTTTCTTTCGGAACCATCTCCGATTGTGGAATACATACAGTTATAGGATTCGGCCTGTATTGTTCATTTGCTTCTTCTTGCTCTTCCTGGTGTTCCAGGAATGCGTTGCAGATTGAGCCGTATCTCAAAGCCTGTTCATTGGACATTTCCAGTTCCTTTGTCGGCGTATGAATCTGCTTTTTGACTTGCTCTGACCGACATTGTTCTTCTTGCTCTTCAAGCTCTTCTGCGTGTAGGTCTTCCATATCAGTGCCGCAAGTGCGCCGAGAATGGATTTTTTGCATTAATCCGATAATCATACTGGCTATTATTATAAAAACGGCCAGAACGGCAAATATGAACGCCATAGCAACAAGGAAAACTCCGGCCATTATTAAAAATCCTATAAGCACCGCTACAGCAGCTATCCATACAACAATACGAGTTTGTTTTATCAAATACAGTATAGGTTCGAGCCACCAGCCGAGTACCAACCAGTACAAACAACCTTTTTTCATACTACAAGCTCCCGAATATCATTCCAAGCCGATTTGTACTTTCTGATATAGCTTGCCGTCCATAAAGTATAACTCTGCGTTTGCGCCGCTATATTCATTGGCATACCACATATATGCTGTCATGTTTGTATCTATTATTTCGGACTCAGCAAGTGGAGTTCCAGCAGATCCAATTATTTTCTCACATTGCTCATATGTCATTCCAATTTCACACTGGTTATACGCTTCCAACGTAATTTTTTTGTCGTGCATAATGGAAGACATATTATTCATGTAGAAAAAGAATGAACCCAGCAGAATGATGAAGGCAGATATCCAGCATAATGCTTTTTTTCTTCCTGGCATGTAATTATATGCAGATCGGCAATCAATTCTTTCATACTGTTCGTTCAGTTTTACATCTGGGCAGCCAATTTGGACGGTATCTAAAAATTCTGAAACCTGTTCGTTTCTCTTCTTCCGAAACAAGAATGTTTCAACTGAACCATTCTTTTCGCGAAATCTCAGATATCCGTAATTTCCATGATCCCCATAATTATATGTTATTTCTTTCAGTTTTTTAAATGAGAACGTCTGGAACGGCATAAGCATTTCAGATACTAAAACGCTTTTTTCAGAGTAAAGAAGTTCTTGTCGGATTCCTTTTATCGTGGTACTCATCGAAAACCTCAAATTTTCTTAAATTTCAAAAAACATTCAGCATATCCAGTCAATGCGGATAGCTGGTTAATCGTAAATCCAGGATGCTCCAACACAACGCTGTCCGGTACCAGCAACTCAGCAGCAAAAGTATGCGCTTCGATCTCTGCCCGGCTCCGGTATGTCGTATCGTTCATCCAGTTAAAAAAGAAGTAGTCTTCCCGGTGCATCACGGCGTGGCCCAGTTCATGAGCCGCTACCATCTTCTGTGTAGGCGTATCCAGATCGCTGTTGATATATATAAAGCGTTGCCCCGCTATGGTTAAACAGCATCCGAAAATCTTCCCCAAAGGTCCAACCTGTGTATATACCCCCAACTGTTCGGCTAATTCGAACGGTTCATTTGTGTGGTATTTCTTCGATAGCTCAACGGCTGTCCTTTTTGCATCTGTCATGTTCTACCTCTCCTATTTTTTGCGCATACGTTCCATAAGCGCAACGGATATCTTGATCTGGTCGAGCAGCAGGTTGATGCTCTCCTGATCTGCGGGCTGACCGTCAAAGTACAACGGTGCGTTTTCCCCGCTTTCCAACAGTTTCTTGATGCGGTTAAATTCCGCTTTTAAATCAACATGTGTTTCTTGTGCAACGGCAGTTTCCTCCTTTCCTGTGAGCACGTAATCAACGGATACTCCAAAGTATTTGGCAACTATTCCGGCGAGTTTTGAACTGCATACGGAATTTTTTGTTTTCCATGTGCTTATTGTTGAGGAATTTACCCCGGTGTCTTTGCAGAAGCGGTATGTCGTTATACCTTTTTCTTCACACAGCATTTTAAAAATTTCATACATAGTTCGCACCTCAAAAAATAGTTTAGAAAATTGAGATAAAACTATTGACTAGTTCGGTTTGCCGTGCTATAGTATACACATAGTTCGGTGAGACGAGCTAAACAAAAGAAATACCTCGGTGAAGTTGATTACTTCGATTGACATCCATAGTATATCACTAAACCGAACTATGCGCAACTATAATTGCGTTTCCCACAGAAATATTGTCATAATCATAAAATTTGGAGGTGATAAATTGTCAAAAATGTATAACTGCGGAGAAATCGCAGAGAGATACGGCGTGAAAATCATCACCGTATGGGATTGGATCAGAACAAAAAAGCTCCCGGCTATCCGCATCGGCAAAGAATACCGGATTTCTGAGGATGATTTAAAAGCGTTCGAGGATGAGCGGAGGACTACCAGGCGGGATGAGGAGGAGAAGTGATGGACGCACTTGAATTTAATAAAGCCGTCAGCCAGCATTGCAAAGAATCTGGTGGAGACTGTTGCAAATGCGACCTCAGCATTACTTTTTAAAAACATAAACCACTGGTTTTGAATCTGAAAACCTAATGTAAATGTAAATGTTAATGTAAATGATAATGTAAATGTAAATATATAAAACCATTTGCCCGGAGGTAACGCGGTTACTCCGGCCCGTAAGTAGGCGCAACGTGGTAAACGCATCAGAATAGCGTGGTACAGGAGATACGCACGACTTAGCTGTTTACGCACAAGATTGGATGCTTACAGGATTTTCGTTTACGAGAGCGGAGGTCTTATGCTGAGAAAAAAGACATACGCTGACGAAAAAGGGGAGAATGTCCAGATACTCCTTGATGTTATTAAAGCCCGCAAGCGTTTGGACGATCAGCGTATGGCGAAGATGGCGGGTATGAATCTGGCAACGTATCGGCTGCGGAAAAAGGACCCCGGCTCGATGCGGTTAAAAGAACTGTGGCCGTTGCTAAAGGCCGCAGGGATAACGGACGAAGAGAAGTCCAAGTTGATTTAACTCAATTTAATTCGTTTTTAACTCAATTCCGAGTTGAGTTAAGGCGGGAAACTTCAACGGAGGTGCGGAATGACATTATTCGGAGCTGGATTTATCAGCGGCGGTTTTGTGGTTTTTGTGGCTATGTGCGTAGCAGCACTGAGAGCCAACGATAAGAAAGAGACGGAGGAGAAAAACGATGTGCAGATTTAAGAGCGGCATTATCTTGAAAAACAAGGTGGTTGTGGCACCTGGCGAGAACGACAGCCATTCGGACTTACTGGAGAGCCTGGGAATCAATGATGATTACTTTGGAGCAACGAATGTGTTTGTGAGAGCCGAGCTAGTTCCGGTCAATGATGAGTGGTGGATTGACCCGGCAGAAGAACCGGACAAATGGCGGTTTATAGTAGATCAGGACATGAGACCGGAGTGGTTTGACAAGAGCGAGCATGAGAAGATCTTCCGTGAAGCTGTCTGCGGCTGGTGGAAAGAACATGTACTGGTGGATCAGAAACTGGAAGAGCTGTCAAGCGGATACTATCGTCTGAAGCGCTGCGAGGTTAAAAAGCTGCTGAACGATGTAAAGGTACTGTTGGGAAGCTCACAGGTCGGCGAGATGTGGGGAAGCTCACGGGTCGGCGAGATGTGGGGAAACTCACAGGTCGGCGAGATGTGGGGAAACTCACAGGTCGGCGAGATGTGGGGAAACTCACAG
>ERZ1034920.246-NODE-246-length-44761-cov-7.080235_pt1 | contig 44761 bp, 43 predicted proteins | sample MGYA00520688_ERZ1034920 | MGnify/ENA primary metagenome ERZ1034920 (study PRJEB33766, sample SAMN09781785) | gut metagenome | biome: gut microbiome | host: Homo sapiens | place: Madagascar | study: EMG produced TPA metagenomics assembly of the PRJNA485056 data set... | reverse complement strand
GAATCTATCTGTAGAAAATAGTTAAAATATTGGGAATAAAAGAGAAAGGCTTAGTTATAATTAACAAATAACGGAAACCTTTCTCGAATAATTAACTTTGTTAAAGAAATTACTTTTTTTCTTTATTGTGTGTCGTGCTTGATGCAAAATATGCTTTTGGCATCTGATCTGTGATGATTCCGAGAAAATTCATCATATAACAGAAGCAGAGCTGGATACGGTCTGCTGAATCATTCATGGCTTCGTGGAGCAGTCCGTCCATAGATTCATTGGCAATTTCAGCCGACAGACCTTTAAGATATACGACCGGAGGCTGAGACGGAACAGTCAACTGTTCGCATTTCAGGTAAGGGTTAGCGATCATATATACATAAGTGGAACTGTTCATACGTGCTTCTGCAATTTCCAGGGGAGTCCCTTTGGATGGCAGAAAACGGTAACGGTGAAATGGACCGAGATTGATCAGTGTATTGGGTCTCAAGTTATATTCCAGACCGTTGATCAATGCTTTTCCCTTGCCGGAGCGGACAAGAATAAATGTCTGATCCCGGTTGTTGGCATAAGAGGTAGGAGTCTGATAACGGCTCACATATGCCTGAATCGTATCAGGCAGGACATTATTTACAAAGTAGTCATGAGCGCCGGAAAAAACAGCGCGCCCGGGAGTCTTTGGCTCATCAGGGTCAACAGACTGTGGTGTATCTTTCTGCATAGTTTATCGCCTTCCTGTGTGTGGTTTGAGTGTAATCTTATGGTCAGACGCAGACGCTGGCTATTTGCCGGCTTTTTGAGGGAGTTTTCTGATTTTTCGGAATTCTCCCGGAGATACGCCGTTGATATTATAAAATACCCGCGCCATGGTGCGGTCTGAACCGAAGCCTGATTCGATAGCAATATCTACTGTTGGCAGTGAAGTCGTAGTGAGCAGTGCCTCAGCATAACGCACGCGGAACTGGGACAGCACCTGCTTGTAACTGGAATTCAGACGGTTCTTAAACTGGACACGCAGAATATTCTCTGAAGTGTACAGTTCTTTGGTAAGTGTCTCAGCGTCAATAGGATCTGTCATGTTCTCATACAGATAGCTGATCGCGGAGATCAGAGTTTCGTTCATAATAGTAGTGCGGTATACAGGGCGATGCTTTCCGTCGCTGAGCGTTCTTTTCATATAAGTCTGCGGTGTTACACCGATCAGAGATTTGAAACGGCGGAAGAATGTGATCTCCATATTAAATCCTGATATCGAGGATATGTAGTCAAACGGAAGACTGTCATAGAGAAAATACGACATTGCATGCGCAATCCGCAACCGGTTCAGATATTGATTAAAATTCAGACCTGTTGCAACAAGGAGTGCATGATTCAGGGCTGATTCGCTGACAGATGGCGCAACTGCTTTCACTACATCTGCACAGGTCAGCGCAGTTGTGCTGTGCACTGCAATATACAGACTGACCTTGCGGCTAAGCGGCAGGTTGCTGAACTTGTAATGGGACTTCATACTTTTGGCAAACCGGTTATATAAAAGTTCAATTCTGCGAAGATAAGAACTTCGAATGATTGAAGAGCCGTGAGAATGTCTTTTGGAAAGCTTCCGGTATTGATGGAACAAATGGACAATCTCTTTTACCTCATCACCATCAGGGCCGATCACCGGGAGATTATTGACAATCTCAAGTTCTCTGGTCGGAGCAATATTGCTAAATGAGTAATAGCTCAGAAGCTGGTAGTCGTAAGGACAGATCCAGAGTACGAGATTATTGCCAAAATCAGGACAGACAGTGAGTACCTGAGAACACTGAATCCAGGATACGCAACCAGGTTCGACGAAAAATTCTTCTCCGTTGATCACAAAATTACCATGTCCTTCTTTTACTAATATAAAGTAACTGTCGTATTCCATCACCGGAAACATCTCGCTGGTTATGGTGTGCTCCTGTAATGTGAGATATTTGTCAGGACCGCAGAATATGCCGTCGCGCGGTGTCTCACATAAAGGTCGGATTCTGTTTTTCAATATGGCTCACTCCCCCGAAAATTGTATAAAAATACAAACATTTGATTTAAGACTATCACATAATAAAATCGAAGTCAACGGAGAATGTCAAATCTTTGACAGGACAAAAAATGAAAATTTACAACATGTCGAAAAAGAGGTAAAAAAAGATTGCAGACACTGAAAAGCATCTGCAATCTTAATAAAAGTATGAGGGAAATATGTTTTATTAAATCTCGTATCCGGCGAAGTATCCTTCGTGAAGAGCTTTGCTGGCAAGACCTGTTCTTACAGCATCTCCGACAACTCTTACTTCCGGTACGAACTTCTTCAGTTCTTCAGACAATGGATCGTAATTTCTGGAGCCCATTCCGACTACGATGTGGTCGAAACCTTTCAGCCATTCTTCGCTTCCGTCTGTAGTGTGCTGAATCTTAACATCATGATCCGTAACTTCCAGAACCTTAGCGTTAACATAGGTCTTAACACCTGATCTGTGAAGGCTGTCCATCAGTACGTTACGGTTAGGCAGACATACATTTGTCATAAGCTGTGGCATCATCTCTACCATAGTTACTTCTACGTCACCGATGCTTCCTGTTTTTACAAATGAAGCCGGACGCGCATCAGTCATCAGCATCTCTGCTGTCTCGCAGGCAACTTCTCCACCACCAAGGATACATACAGTTCCCTTCGGTACAGTTACCTTACGGCTCAGGATATCGTGAGTAGTAGTTACAGGGTAATCGGTCAGACCTTTGATGAATGGTGGAACAAACGGTCTTGCACCGGTAGCTACGATAACTGCATCAGGAGCAAATTCCTTAATATCATCTACAGTAGCTTCTTTGTTGAATTCAAATGTAACACCTGCTTTGTTAGCACGGTATGTAAGGTGTGATAACCATTTACACATTTCCTGCTTACCAGGAGTAACAACAGCCAGTGCGAGCTGTCCGCCGACCTGGCAATTCTTCTCCCATACAGTTACGTGATGTCCACGCTCTGCTGCGATTACGGCTGCGTACATTCCGCCAGGACCTGCTCCGACAACCAGTACGTTCTTCGGAGTATCAACCGGGTTAAATGGATAATCGTATTCGTGACCAACCAGTGGGTTGATGTGACACTGACATACCGGATGCTGTGGATCCTTAGGAGTTACACAACGTCCACCACATGATGCACATGGTGTGATGTCATCGAAACGGTTCTCGCGGGCTTTGTTCGGAAGATCTGGATCAGCAAGTAACGGACGTCCAAGAGAAACACCGTCTACCAGTCCACGCTCTACGATATCAGCTGCATAACGGATGTCGTTGATCTTACCAACAACGAATACCGGGATATTAACAACTTTCTTGATCTCAGAAGCTTCGTATACGTTACGTCCGATTTTCTTGCTGTGTGATGGGATGATATCCTGCATGTCTTCGTACTGAACACCACCGGATACTTCCAGCATATTAACACCAGCTGCCTCGAACTTCGGAGCAAGGTATAACATTTCTTCCAGGCTGTTACCACCTTCAATACGCTCTGAACCAGAGATACGAAGTACGATCGGGAAGTCTTCGCTTACGTTCTTACGACATTCTTCGATGATCTCAAGGATCAGACGTGCACGGTTATCGATTGTTCCACCGTATTCATCCATACGTTTGTTACGCAGTGGAGAAAGGAATGCACCTGGAAGCATGTAAGCATGTGCTGCGTGTAATGCGATACCGCCGCATCCTGCTTCTTCTGCACGGCGTGCTGCTTTGCCATACTGTTTGATGATCTTATGGATTTCTTTAATAGTAGCCGGTCTTGAAACATCACCATTTGCATTAGTATTTACAGATGGTCCGATTGGAGTAATACCTTTCATAGCGCAGATAGACTCCGGACCTGGATGGATAATCTGTGGGAAGAGGTAGCTTCCAGCATCGGATACACGTTTTGCAAATCTTGAAAACTGAGGAACCAGAGAATCCTTATCCAGAGAAGTTGTTTTGCCGATGTACCAGTATTTGTGGTCTACAGTTACGGCATCAATTGTTACATATCCTGCACCACCTTCGGCACGACGGACGAAGATGTCTGCCAACTGTTTTGGTACAGTTCCGTTAGTTGCTTCATAATGCATGCTCATTGGAGCCATTGCAATACGGTTTTTTAAAGTTGTTCTTCCAAGCTGAAGAGGCTGGAAGATCTTTGCGTCTTTCATATCTGTGATCATTTTGTTCCCTCCTGAACATATCGAAAATTTATCTGTTGAGCATAGTATAAACGAATCTCAAAGACGGTGTTTCACATTTTTTTGTTAAATAATCTACATTTTTCAAAAAAAACATGACAATTCACTTCTGCAAATGCAGACAAAAAATGCGAAAACACTACAAGTGTAAAAAAGAAAAAATGATTAATTAGAAAAATGTGATAGGAAAAGTTGATTTTTTGTACATTGTTTGTGCACTATATTTGGGAATTTGTTCCGACACATAGCATATGCTCGTGTTAAAATTTAGACAAGCTTTTAAAGGGAAGGTAAAGCTAGAGATACTATTTACTACCGTATAACGAACAGCTTCCGATTATATATTCAGACAAGTGATTCCCGTACCGGTCTGGATCGTATGGCGGAACGATGACTCCTGTTAACCTATTTAATAATGAAAGAAAAGAGGACGATTTCAAAATGAGTTATGATGCATTGTTTTCTCCAATTAAATTGAGAGGTCTTGAACTGAAGAACAGAATTGTACTTCCTGGTATGAATACCAAGATGGTTAAGGACAAACATCACGTAGCAGATGATATGATTCAGTACCACGCAGCACGTGCAGCAGGTGGATGCGGACTGAACATTGTAGAGCTGGTATCTATTTGTAAAGAATGTCATGCGTATTTATATTTCGGACTGTATAGTGAAGCAGACAGAGATGAACTGAAGAAAGTAACAGATGCAATCCATGAAAATGGAGGCAAGGCAGCTGTTCAGATCTGGCACGGTGGATTCGTACCGGAGGAATTCTTCGATAAAACAAATAAAACAGAGACACCTGATAATCTTACAGTAGAGCGTATCCATGAGATCGTAAAACAGTTCGGAGAATCTGCAAAGCTTGCTGTAGAAGCGGGATTTGATGCACTGGAATTCCATGGCGCACATACATATCTGCCACACGAATTCATGAATCCATCTCTGAACAAACGTACAGATGAGTATGGTAACCAGAGCCTGGAGAACCGTTGCCGTTTCAGCCTGGAAGTTATCCGTGAGATGCGTGCAAACATGCCGGAAGATATGCCATTGCTGATGCGTATGGATGCAATTGATGAGATGCTTCCAAAGGTAACAACTGTAGAAGAGACTATCCAGTTCATTAACTGGGCAGAAGAAGCCGGCGTAGATGCAATTGACCTTTCAAGAGGTAATGCACGAAGCCTTGCAACTGTATACGAGGTACCGCCGTATAATCTGGCACCTGGTTTCAATATGGATAATATTGCTAAAGTTAAGAAGGGTGTTAATATTCCGGTAATCGGTGTTGGCCGTGTTAATATGCCTGCACTTGCAGATAAGCTGATCAAAGACGGCGAGATCGACATGATCTCTATCGGACGTGCGCAGCTGGCTGATCCGGAATGGGCTAACAAAGCTAAGGAAGGCCGTGAAGATGAGATCCGTCGTTGTATCGGATGTACAGAGGGATGTTATGATAAGGTTATCGATCCGAAGTCTACACACATCACATGTACACGTAACCCGATGGTCTGCCTGGAGTACAAAGGTCTGCCGAAGCCGGAGAAGGCAAAAGACGTTATGGTCATCGGTGGCGGTATAGCAGGTATGATGGCTGCAGAAATCCTGAAAAAACGTGGACACAATCCGACAATCTATGAAGCATCTGATATTGCAGGCGGAAGATTCAGACTTGCAGGTAAAGCTCCTAAGAAGCAGGAATTTGAAGCAGCTATTGACTGGGAGATCAAAGAATGTGAAAGACTTGGCATCGAGATCAAGACAAATACAACTGTTACACCAGAGATGATCGCAGAGATCAAACCGGATCATGTAGTTGTAGCTATCGGATCTGAATTCGCTACACCGGACCTTCCGGGAGCAGATGGCGCAGATGTCGTAACAGCAGAAGATGTACTTGCCGGCAAAGTTGAACCGAAGGGTGAGATCCTGATCCTTGGCGGCGGACTTGTTGGATGTGAGACTGCACAGTTCCTTGTAAATAAAGGCGAGAAGAATGTTCGTGTAATGGACAGCAGACGTGTAGGTAAAGCAATGGGTATGCTCCGCAGCATGTTCATGGATATCGAATATCCTGGAAAGACAATCCAGAAGAGCCACCGCAGCAAGGTAACTGCAATTGGCGATCATACAGTAGATTACAAGTTTACAGACAAATTCAAGAAGACAAGCGATAAGACAAGAAGCTTTGATACATTAGTGCTGGCAACCGGAGCAAAATCCCGTCCGACAGAAGATATTACAGCTAAATGTGAGGAACTCGGAATTGCTTATGATGTAATCGGCGATGCTAAGAAAGTCCGCATGGGTATTGATGCAACAGCTGATGCATACAAAGTAGCTATGGAGGTATAAAAATGACAGTAGAAGAACGCCTTGAGGCTTTAGAAAAAGAATTACAGCAGATTAAAGATGTACAGGCAATTAAAGAACTGAAGAGTAAATATTTCCAGGCTCTTGATACAAAGAACTGGGATGAACTTGAGACTACAATGGCACCGGATATCGAGACAGCATATTCTAATGGTAAGCTGGTATTCCACGGACCAAAGGAAATCACAGATTACTTCAAGAAATCTATGCCTAAGACAGAGATTACACTTCATCAGGGACATAACCCACAGGTATGGTTTGAGAGTGACACAGTTGCTTACGGAAAATGGTACCTGGAAGACAGACTGATCTTCGCTAAGGGTGATCCATATGAAGGACTTCAGGTAGAAGGTTCTGCAATCTACACAGATAAATATGTTAAGATCGACGGCGAATGGCTGATCCAGGATACAGGATATATCCGTATCTATGAAGAGCAATTCATGCGTGATGAGACACATCGTATCCGCAAGAACATGTTCGCACCAAAGAAAAAGAAAGTCGTTAAGAAAAAGAAGACAACTGCTGTAAAGAAAGAGCAGTAAAGTAAAGCGAGAGATGCCGCTGTGCCAGTCTGGCATGGCGGCATTTATTATGCCAGGAGGAAAGTAAAGTGCTGCGCAAATATCTTAGAAAATTTCATTATAAATACCGTTTCGTACCGTGGTACCGCAAAGCGTACTATTATAAATGTAAAAAGGATAAAATGGATGAGATCATTGCTAAATATAAGGAGCCGGAGGAACTTGCCGATCCGAAATATGTGAAAAAATTAAAGAGGGATATGATCCGCTGCCTGTTTAAATATGGTTCTTATTACAGTGAGTATTTTACATTTGGATATGAGGGACAGGACGCAGAGTATCGTAATTCATTCATTACAGAGGGCATCCGTCTGAGTTATTATCCGCGCATGAATCAGAGAAAGAATACCGATCTCCTGGAGAACAAGTACCGGACCTACAAAAAATTCAAAGATATGTATAAGCGGGAAGTTATCCGCATTTTGAAAAATGAAAAACCGACCGAAGAGAATCTGGCAAAACTTCGCGAATTTGCGGAGCGGCATGAGAACTACGTGGTGAAACCGGTGTATGCAGCTTTTGGTAATGGTGTCAGAGTGGAGAATCTTGGTATGTATGATTCTGTAGAAGAGGCACATCAGGAGTACAGTAAGAGCGGCGCGGTTATCGAAGAAGTGATCGTACAGGGTGAAGCGTTGTCGAAGATTCATGCAGGATCCGTGAATACGCTGCGTATTCCAACCGCCATCATTAAGAATGAAGAGGGCGAACCGGAGATAAAATTATTCCATCCATCGATCCGAATGGGCCGGGGGGACAGCTTTGTGGATAATTTTAGTGCGGGAGGAGTCAGCGCACTCATTGACGCAGAGACCGGAGTCATTTATACTGATGGAGCGGACAAAAAAGGACACACGTATGAGTGCCATCCGGACAGCGGTATCAGATTTAAGGGATTCCAGATTCCGCAGTGGGATGAGGCAGTCTCTATGGTCAAAGAAGCAGCTATGATGATCCCGGACAATCACTATTGCGGGTGGGATCTGGCTTACAGCAGAGACCACGGCTGGTGCATGGTGGAAGCTAACTGTACGGCACAGATGGGTGCAATGCAGATGGTGACAAAGACCGGAAGAAAGTACGAACTGGAAGAGCTGATAAAGCAAATGTAACGATGAATTAGAAAGAGGATACATATGGGACAGACAAATAGTTTTACAAGATTTATCAATTCGAGAAAGCATATCAGATTATATGCCAGAGAATATGCCCAAGAGCATGGACTGAATGCATCTGAAGTAGAAAAGGATATCATACAGGCCAAGAAATACAATCACATTTCCTTTGGTGAATATGCATGGACCGGATTCTATGATCTGACACAGGAACAGAAGAAAACGGTATCTACACTCTGGTCCCGTATGGAATTTCGTAAGAAATTTACAGACCGACGTTATATCGGTATGTTGATGAATAAATATATATTTTCCAAAGTATTTGATGAATTTTATGGAAGAAAATGTGTGCAGGCTTCCGATGTGACGGAGGATGTACTGAAAGAGCTGGCGGAAGGAACCGGCAAGGTTGTATATAAGCCAAACTGCAAGGGGATGGGCAAGGGTGTCCGTGTCTTGCCGGTAACCTGTACAGAAGATATAAAAGATGCACTTGCCCACATTCGGAATGGCGGCAACGGAATCATAGAAGAATACATCTGCCAGGATAATGTGCTGAGTGAACTGAATCCAAGTGCAGTGAGTGTGGTGCGATTTTATTCGGTAACGTCTCCATACGGAACCCATCTGTTTGCACCGGTGCTGACTTCGGCACTGCACAAAGATATCGCCAATGGCTGCCAGGATGCGCTGACTGCGGTAGTGGATATCCGTACGGGAAAAGTGCTCACAGATGCTGTGGATCAGAACAAGATGGAAGAATATACGGTGCACCCGATGACAGGCGTGGCTTTCAAGGGGTTGCAGCTAAATCATTGGGATAAAACGCTGGAAATGCTGAAGCGGGCTGTGCCGCTTGGTAACAAGATCTCTAATATCGGCTGGGATGTGGCAATCACAAAGGATGGACCGGTGTTGATCGAGGCCAATACCATTCCGGGGTTTAATACCGCTCAGTATGCGGGATATGGATGGATCACAGACGGTTATGGATATCAGCCGCTGTTTGATGCGGTCAATGACGTTCCGTTTGAAGATGACGGAAGATATGAACGAGTAGTTATGAGATTGGAATAGAAAGATAGTAGAGGAATTACAGATGCCGGACAAGATTAAGATGTATTATTCGAAATTGCGGAATATGGGAGACTGTCTGAATGAGCTGATCGTAAAGGAATGCTTTGGATATGAGGCAGAACGCCATTCTTTTCTGGATGGGGAGATCTGCGGGATCGGAAGCTGTCTGGGACAGTATACGCTGCATGGTTCGGCAATGATGCGTCTGCAGCAGCGGATCAACGGGATCCGTAAGCCCCATGTGTATGTGTGGGGGACCGGTTTTATCAATTATTCGGATGCGGATGGGAAGTTTTTTAAGCGGAATATGGAATTCTGCGCCGTCAGAGGAGAGCTTACCAGAAAGAATGTAGAGCGCATGACGGGAAAGAAAATGGACATTCCAATGGCAGATGCCGGAATTCTGGCGTCAGAGTTATTGAAAGAACGGCCGGAGGTATGTTATGATGTGGGCGTTGTACCTCATCTGTGTGATCTGAAGGATCCGGCGGTGGAGAAGCTGCTGACATCCTATGATAACGCAAAGTTTATTAATGTAAAAGATGATCCTTTACAGGTAGTGAAGGAGATTGCAGAGTGCAGATACATTATTTCCAGCAGCCTGCATGGACTGATCGTTGCAGACAGTCTGGGAATCCCGAATATGTATCTGGTATTTGGAGACCGTCTGTTAGGAGACGGTTATAAATTTGAAGATTATTATTCGGCGTACGGTGTGGAAGCGCAGCCAAGAGATCTGCGCACAGAGAAGGCGCCGGAGTTAACAGAGATAGAAGAACAGTATCAGATCTTACCGGAGATGGTGGAGGAGAAGAAACGGCAGATGAAGGCAGCATTTCCATATCCGGTAAAAAACAGGTAATAAAACGGAAAGATACAGAAGGATATATCTAATGGAAGCGAAGAAGATTTCGGTAATTATTCCTACATATAATAGAAAAGAAAAGCTGCCGGCCTGCGTGGACAGTGTGCTTGCGCAGACATATCAGAATATCGAGGTGCTGGTAGTGGATGATGCTTCGACGGATGGGACAGAAGAATTATTCCGTGAGATCAGTGAGCCGAGAGTGAAGTATCTCAGATATGAAGAGAATCATGGCGCCTGTTATGCAAGAAATTACGGCGCAGAACGATCAGACGGAGAATTGATTGCATTTCAGGACAGTGACGACACCTGGCATCCGGACAAGCTGGAGAAGCAGGTGCGTTTTCTGGAAGAGACACAGGTAGATATGTGTTTCTGTGGCATGAACCGGATAGCGGCCAATGGCAATCAGTTTCATTTTCCGGTGCATCCGTTTCACAAGGAGCATGCGGTAGAGGAGTTTCTGGCGGAGAACAGAGCCAGTACACAGACCATGCTGATGAAGCGGGAGGTCTGGGAGACACTGCGCTTTGATGAGAATATCAAGCGGTATCAGGACTGGGATTTTGGTATCCGTGCGGCGAATACATTTGACCTGGGGTATATGCCGGAGGCATTGGTAGAATCGGAAGTGGGTGCAGACAGTATCTCAGCGCGAGTTGCGTCTTATCAGCACCTGCTGCATTTATATAAGAAGCATCTGGATCTGTACGAACAGTATCCGAAGAGTATGGCAGTGATGAACCGGAGAATGGGTAAGCGTGTGCATCCGACAGATCCGGCACTTGCTGCAAAGCATTTTAAAAAGAGCCTGAAATTAAGTAAGAATCCATATGATCTGAAATATTGGATCATGGACAGCATAAGAAGCAGTGTGAACGGAAGAGAAAGGAAGGTTTCGGAATGATAGCATTTGTAATCCTGCACTATCGTGCAGCGGATATGACCAGAAAATGCGTGGAACGAATCAAGGCACTGGAAGGCGACAAGAAGATTGTGATCGTGGACAATGCGTCGCCGAATGGAACAGGACAGGAACTGTTAGACGAATATGCAGAAGATTCAGAGATTAAAGTCATTCTGAATCCGGAAAATTCCGGCTTTGCAAAAGGCAATAATATGGGAGTGCGCTGGGTACAGGAGAATGTGCCGGCGGATTTCGTGGTGGTACTTAACAATGATGTGGAGATCCTGCAGAAAGATTTCTGCCCGAAGGTGGAAGCAATCTATCGCAGACATTCGTTTGATGTGCTGGGACCGGATATTATCTCAGTGTTTTCCGGTATTCACCAGAATCCGAAGAGCCTTCACGGATATTCACTGGAATCTGTAAGAAAGAAACGGGAAAAGGTAGCGCGTACAAAGAATCCGATCCTGCTGTTACTCAGCAGCGGAGAAAAGAACAGCCCGGCAATCTGGAAGAGAGTACAGCGAAGAAGAAGAGCAAAACAGTGTATCGACAGCAGTATCCCTACGGAGGGAAGTGTACTGCATGGTTCATGCGTGATTTTTTCCAAACGCTATCTGAAAAAGCATCCGGAGCCATTTTATCCGAAGACCTATATGTATTTTGAGATGGAGATTTTGGACTGGCTGTGCAGAAAAGATAAAAGTGTGGTGCGTTACGATCCTTCAATTGAAGTGCTGCATTACCAGTATGTGTCCTCCAAACAGGAATACCGTTCGATCGTAAAACGGTCAAAGTTTGTGATCGACTGTCTGCTGGATTCTCTGACGGCAGCAGAAGAACTGATCCTGGAAAGTGAGGCAGAAGCATGAAAAAGAAGAAGATAAGCAAAGCGTCCAAGGCTTTTTACATAGCGCTTTCCTATCTGTCTCCGAGATTGAATACGAAGTTATTATTTCTGAAAAAATTCGGACGTTTCCCGGATCTGAAAGATCCAAAGACATTAAATGAAAAGATTCTGAAGCTAAAGCTTGAGACTTATGGCAGGGATCCGCTGGTCAGACAGTGCGCAGACAAATACTGCGTCCGGGAATATATTGATAACTGTGGACTGGAGCATTGCCTGAACAAGCTGATCGCAGTCTATGACACACCGGAAGAGATCGAATGGGACAAGCTTCCGGAGCAGTTTGCCATGAAATGGAACTTTGGATGTGGATATAACATTATCTGTCAGTCCAAGAAGGATCTGGATATTCCGGCGACGGTGGAGAAGCTCCGCAAATGGGGCAAAGAACCGTTCTGGGCGTATTTTTCAGAGCTTCAGTACCGGAAGATTGAGAAGAAGATCATTGTAGAAGAATACATCGGCGGAGCAGACGGATCACTCCCGGAGGATTACAAATTCTACTGCTTTCATGGAAAAGCGTACTGCGTGATGGTATGCGCGGGCAGAGAAGAAGGCTGGCCGAAGTTCTATTTCTTTGACCGGGATTTTAAGTTGATGCGTATTAACAGAGATTCGAAAAATGCACCGGAAGGCTTTGCGCTTCCCAGACCTGCGGGACTGGAAGAAGCCTTTCAGACAGCGGACCGGCTGAGTGAAGGATTTCCATTTGTCAGAGTGGATCTGTACCTGACAGAGCAGGGAGTCCGATTTGGGGAAATGACATTCACGCCGGCTGCAGCATTGGATAATAAACGACTTCCGGAGACAGATCTTCTCTTTGGAAGCATGATGTAGGAGAGGAATATGAGAGTAGCAATTGTAGGAGCGGGCAATACCGGATGCGCGATTGGAGCGGACTATGCCGGTAAAGGTCATGAGGTGACGCTGATCAAGACATCGCATGCCATGCATGATGATAATTTTCGGTATCTGTCTGAACATCAGGGCAGGATGGTGCTGGATGAATTCGGGGAAGAAAAAGTAAGTCACATTGCCCATGTGACGAGAGAGATAGAAACAGTAAAAGGACAGGATGTGATCTTTGTCTGCGTGCAGACAGGCTATCATCAGGATGTGTTGGCAAAGATACTCCCGCATCTGGAAGCGGGGCAGATTGTGGTAGTGAATCCTGGGTATCTGTCAACAGCCTATGCCATTGGAATCGGCATTCCGGAGGGCGTGATCATCGCAGAGGCAGAGAGCAGCTTCATCGATGGCAGAATCATGGAACCGGGAAGATTTAAGGTGGGATTTCGCAATGTAAGGAATCCGATCGGTATCTATCCGGTGCACCGGAAAGACTATGCTGTTTCCAAATTAGATCAGCTCGGCACGCCATTTGCCTATGCGGACAGCGTGATCGAGACGGCGCTTCACAATCCGAACATGATTGTTCACACAGTTGGGGCAGTCATGAGTATTCCGCGGATTGAAGCGACTGGTGGTGATTATTGCATGTACCATGAAGTATTTACTCCGTCAGCGTGGAAGATACTGGAAGCGTTGGATCAGGAGAAAATGAATATCTTAGAGCATCTTGGACTGGAGCCGGTTCCGTATGTGGAAATGTGCAAATTCCGCAACAGTCTGGATGATGAGAGTGATGCGAAGGAAGTATTCTTTGCGTATGCGGCAATGCCGGAGCGTGCGAAGGGACCAACATCCGTGAATTCCAGATATATTACGGAAGACATTCCACAGGGACTGGTGTTGATGGAATCACTGGGACATGTGCTGGATATTCCGGTTCCGGTGTGTACATCATTGATCGAGATCGCATCGGCAGCACTGGGGACGGATTTCCGTGCCGGCGGCCGTACCCTGGAACGTCTGGGAGAAGAGAATGTGCAGCAGATATTGAAGGAACGGAAAGGCGAGTAACGGACATGTCACAGTGGAATGCTGTTAAGAAAACATGGAAGATGGCAGAGAGTCTCCGCAGACAGCGGGGAGGGATCGCGTTGCGTTATTTTCTGGATGCCATAGGTTGTGGCTACCGGCACGGCGCATCGCCTGAGAATTATCTGGTACTGCGGTTCTATGAGCTGAAAGATGCAGAACGTTATCAGTATCTGACTTCCGGCAGGTCGTCAAAGGCAGACAAGGAGCTGAATCGGCGGATGCCAAAGGAAGATGCACAGATCATGGCACAGAAGCATCTGTTTTACCGAAAGTTTGAAGGACTGGTGATGCGGGCATACCGATATGTGCCGGATACGGAACCGGCAGACTTTGAGGCATTTCTGAAGGGTCATGAATGCATCATATGCAAGCCGAGCCGGGGAATCATGGGGCATGGAATCCGTAAAATCCATACAAAAGAAATAGAAGATATTTCGTCATTCTATGAGGAATGCAGGAAAAATAAAATGCTGGTCGAAGAATGTATCGTGCAGCATGAGGTACTGGAACATGTCCGTTCGGGATGTGTGAATTCCATTCGGATCAACGCAGCCAGAGATCAGAAAGGCCAGATACATCTGATCGGTGCCTGCCTGAAATGTGGCGGTGCAGGAGCAGTGGCGGATAATTTTCACTCCGGCGGTATCGCATATCCGCTGGATCTTGACAGAGGATGCGTATCGGGACCTGGAAGAAATAATACAGAGATCCGGGACTACGACAGACATCCGGGAACCGATTATTATATGCCTGGACTGCAGATTCCACACTGGGAGCAGATCAGGACATTGGTAAATGAAGCAATGGAAAGAATGCCGGGAATTGGCTACGTGGGATGGGACATTGCAGTGACACCGGATGGTTGTGAACTGATCGAAGGGAACTGTCACTGGCCTGGCGGCAATATTATACAGTTAGATGGGAGTGGCAAATATCCACAGATACAAAAGTGTTTAGAGGGAGCAGCAGAGGAAGATGGAAAAGAAGAAAAACATATTATTGGATAATTATCTTGTGAAGAATCTCAGAGCATATCCGGTTCTGAAGAAGAAATTCATGCATTATATAGAAGGGACAAAGGAACTGCCGGAAGGATTTACCAAGCGTAAGTTATTCCATGATTATCTGAAGGTGCGCAGAAACAATCCGGAAAAACGAGTGTCTCAGTCAGAGTATATGATCTTCGGCTTCTATGGCTTAAGTCCGGAAGAACAGAAAAGATATCTGACAGATATCGAGGCGACCAGACTGATGCGTCCATATAATAACGAATCTGAAAAATATTTGAAAGACAAATTAAGCTTTTTGAAGAATTTTACACAGTTTGTCAGCAGGGGATGGCTCTATGTGCCGGAAGCAAGCTATGAAGAGTTCGATGCATTTGTGCACAAGTATCATGTGGTTGCGCTGAAGCCACAGTATTCCAGCTGGGGAATCGGATTTATCCGTCTGACAGAGGCAGAGTTTGACGCGAAAGAAGATAAAGAAGAATTCTATCAGAAGATGATCAAGGGAAGATATCTGGCAGAAGAGTTTGTGGAGTCTCATGAATCACTGGCAGTATTCCATCCATCATCACTGAACACGCTGCGCGTGATCACATTCCGTAACGAGGATCGGTTTGAAGTATTCGGATGTGGATTACGTGTGGGCAATAACGGACTCCATGTGGATAACGCTCACGGAGGCGGAATTTTCTGCGAGATCGATCCGAAGACCGGTATTATCAACACAGACGGGATCGATGAATGTGCCAATACCTATATCGCACATCCAATGACCGGTATGCAATTCCGAGGTGTGCAGATTCCATTCTGGGAGGAAATCTGTGCGCTGTGTAAGGAAGCGTCACAGGCACTTCCGTGTCTGCGTGTGGTAGGCTGGGATGTGGCAATCCTTTCCGATGGAAGACTGGAACTGATCGAGGGCAATCACAGTCCGGGAATGAATATCGTACAGGCACCGGCAAAGCACGGTGTGCATGATAAATTTGAATCTATGCTTTTGGATTACTATGGTGATCCGGAGCAGTATATGTAAAAAAAGACCGACAAGATCAATATGATCAAGTCGGTCTCTTTATTTGCTATTAAAAATATCTTCCCCCAGTGGTTCCCGGACCACCGCAGCAGACGCTTCCGCCGCAACAGAGGTTGCATACCAGATTGGCAATGCAAAGCTTCATGCAGTAATCGCTGCCGCCCATCGAATAAGGACGATAAGGATTCTGCCTGGTCTGATACCAGCTGCCGCCACTCTGCAGACGCTGTAAGAGTACCTGATACTGCATGTTATTCGGGTCCATCTGATAAGCAGTCTTGGCGTGTTCCAGTGCAGCTACATTATTGCCAAGTCCGGAATTCGCCATAGCGCTGTAGTAGTACCACTGTGCACTGCGGTCTTTCATATCATTCAGCACATTCAGTGCTTCCTGATAGTGACCGCTGCCTATAAAGTTGGCAGCAGCACGCAGATGTAAGACATCTTCGTTATCCGTAGCTTCGGGACCGGCCTGCTGTCTGTAGCCACCGCCGAAGTCTCCCCAGAATCCACCGAAACCGCCAAAGCCTCCGAAAGGATCCCCACTCTGACCGTTACCGTAGCTTCCGTATCCGCCGGAAGTACCGTAACCGCCTGTTCCATATCCTCCGGCTCCATAGCTGCCGGAAGAGCCGTATTCACGTTCTTTCATAATCTGCTGGTAAGCCTGCTGTACTTCTTTGAATTTGGCTTCTGCCTGGTCTTTGTTAGGGTTATTGATATTCGCATCCGGGTGGTACTTGCGGCTCAGCGTACGATAAGCCTTCTTGATCTCGTCGTCACTGGCATCTCTGGATACCCCCAGAATCTGATATGGATCGGTCATGATTTGTTCTCCTGATTATTAACTGATTGGCGCTTTTCACAGATTGCTTCAAATCGGCACCATACGCCGGAATAGAGAATGTTGCGAAGAATCTCAGCATGAGTGAGGATCGGTAACTTCTCAAACTCACGAGAACATTCGGCAATCATCATCGTAAGGATCTGCTTACAGTAATCATCAAAATCTTCGCGTTCTCTGAAGCGCATAAAAGGATTATAACACGCATTTGCAATATCGTCATCTATATCCTCATAAGCATCCATCAGATAAATGAATTTGCCCAGGAAAAATCCCATTCGGTGAAGGGAGTCTTTCCATATATCCTGCTTCCAGACGAAGATTTCAGCCATGATCTCACCGAACAGACCGGCCATCTTGTCCAGATCCTGCTCATTCGCTTTTTCGCAGGAAGAGATTTGGGCGAGCATATCGCGGATGAGCTTAACTTTTTCCGGGTAAGTCTTTTCAATCTGCTTCACCTTGGAACGAAGAAGCCTGGAATTGATCCAGGCTTTTTTCTTATGTTCGTCTGTCCAGTCGTCCAGACATTTATAATAAGAGAGAACAATATTCATATCTGCGGCGTACTGCGTGATCTCATTGGTGCGTGCGGCGTGCTTCTGAAATGGATGTGCCACACAGTTACGGATCGAATCTTCTGCCGGCGGCTCGTATAAGCCGGAAAGCAGGATAATGAGAAATGTCATATCATAGGATAATGTAATCTGACCGCTTCGCCCGTAACGTTCCTTTAAGTCTTTGCAGAGTCCACAGTAATAAGCATGATAAATGTCAAAATCGCGGAATTTCATTTCCGCTTTATTAATTGCAATGTATCCGAACATGGGATGACTCCTTAGCTCTTTTTGATAAATGTGGTGTTACACTTTGGACAGCGGATCTCAATCTTGCCCTTGCCTCTTGGTACACGGATCTTCTGTTTGCAGGATGGACAACGGTAAATATGGTGTGTCTTTCTCTGACCAAACAGGATTTTCTGGGTGTAGAACCAGTGACGGATCTTATATGTCTTGTTCAGAAACACCTGATTCTCGGAAGATCTCTTATATACATTGCGGGAGAACATCCGGTAATATGCCAGAATCAGAAGAACCCACACCAGTAGATTAATAATCCGGCTGGTAAAAATGTAGTTGATAACAACTAAAAAAAGTGCCAGTCCGATGGTAAAACGTCCCATAGTATCCATACCATATCGACCAGCCATGAAGCGCGCAAACTTTTCACGCATGATCTCACGTCCTTTCGTAGAGACTCTTTTAAGAGTCTGCCCTCATATAAATTTTCTATTTTAAAATGATACGCTGAATCTGCGGAAAGTCAATAAACTTCCTCTTAAAAATCTATAAAAAAAGAAGCAGATGTGTTATTCTAAAAGAACACTGAGAGCGTAAGGAGGGGTGTGTATGGAAGAACTGACCAGACTGATCCGTGAGGACATGAAGCCGGCATTGGGAGTAACGGAACCGGGTGCGATCGCATTTGCGGCAGCACGGGCGAAAGCAGAGATCGAGGGAGAAGTGCTGCGTGTGGATGTGGCACTGAATTCCGGCATGTATAAGAATGCATATACCTGTGGTATACCAGGCTCAGATGCGTATGGGAATCTCCAGGCGGCAGCTCTGGGTGTAGTGGCGGCAGATCCGGCGAAGGGGCTGGAATCATTGGATGGTATTACAGATGCGGATAATGAAGCTGCGGCGAAGATGGTTCGGGATGGCAGAGTGCATGTTACACTGGATCATATGGGGTCAGAGATTACCATCGATGCGACAGTGTACACGGAGACCGATACCTGCAGTGTCCATATCAGGGGAACGCACACGCATATCCAGTGGATAGAGAAGAATGGCGAGATCGTATTTGGAGAAAAGACAGAGCGGCAGGAAGAATCAGAGGAAGCAGAGACACCGGTCATTCACCGTTATACTCTGCGACAGATTCTGGAATACGTGAAACAGGTGCCGACGAAGGAGATCAGCTTCATCAGAGAGGCATTTTCCATGAATATCGAGCTTCTGGAAGAAGGGATACATTCTAAGAAAACGACGATCGGTCCGATGCTTCTTCGTGCCAATGATGGTAAGATCATATCCGAAGATGCCCGCAAGACAGCACAGCTGATGTGTAATGGTGCGATCGAGGCGCGGGTACTGGGATTATCCAGTCCTGCTATGAGTATTACCGGAAGTGGAGCGCATGGTATTATCGCAACCATGCCATTATTTGCCTATTATGAGGTGAATTATGAAGTGATCGATGATGATATTCTTCTTCGGGCAACGGCACTCAGTTATCTTATTACTATGTACATTAAGGAATATTCCGGAAGACTGTCTGCTTTTTGTGGATGTGGCATCGCAGCGGGCACCGGGATGGCATGTGGACTGGGATATCTGCGGGGTGCATCGGAAGCACAGCAGACGATGATCATCCAGAACATGGCATCGGGACTCACCGGCATGATCTGTGACGGCGGTAATCAGGGATGCGCGATGAAAGGCATGGTGGCTGTGGACGCGGCATTCCGCTCAGTGGATATGGCAATGCAGAATGTCTGTATTGATGCGATTCATGGTATTAACGGCCGGACGCCGGAAGATACCATGCGTAATATGGGCAGGATCGCGTCACCTGGAATGGTAAAGACAGAAGAAGTAATCGTAGATATCATGAAGAATAAGTGAGATTCTGAAAAACAGCAGAAATAAAAGGAGAGCTGACATGGGGGAGAGAAAGAAGTATCACCGCGGACGCAGGAAAAAGAAAAAGGGCGGCATTATAAGTACACTGATATTGATCATTGCGATCGCTGTGTTCTGCGTGTCAGGCTATCAGTTATATAAGATATTTGGTGGATATCATCAGGGTAAATCCGAATACGACAAGGTTCGGGAAGTGGCAGTACATGGCGATGACAAAGATGAAGATGAATTCGCGGTAGATTTTGATGAATTGAAGAAGATCAATGCAGATACAGTGGGATGGATCCGCTTCTATCCGGAACCGTCGCAGATCAGTTATCCGCTGGTGCAGACAACGGACAACGATCTGTATCTGAATCGGACATTTTCAGCAAATGAGAATACGGTAGGCGCGATCTTTGTGAATTGTGACAATGCATCGGATTTCAGCGACCGTAATACGATCATTTACGGACACCGCATGAAGGATCATTCCATGTTCCATGATCTGGAGAAATACGAGGATGAATCCTTCTGGAAAGAGAATCCGTATTTCTACATTTATACACCGGATGGGCGGAAGCTGTCCTGCCATATCTATTCGGCAGGGATTGTGAAGGACACATCCAGTACGTACCTGACACAGTTTGCATCTGATGAAGAATATCAGGCATTTCTGGATGATACGAAGCGTGCCGGAGCGTATCATACAGGTGTGGAAGTAACGACGGATCAGCGCGTGGTCACATTGTCTACCTGTACAGCGGCAAGCGATGATAACCGTATGGTGGTAAGAGGTGTGATCGAATCTGAAGATGTAGTAAAAAAGTAATGAAGAAAAGATGGAAATGAGGAATATTCATGGCATATACATATGAAGTCGGAGATATTGTAAAACTGAAAAAGAAGCATCCGTGCGGCAGCTTCGAGTGGGAGATCCTGCGTGTGGGCGCAGACTTTCGTCTGAAATGCACCGGATGCGGACATCAGATTATGACACCGCGTAAGATGGTGGAGAAGAATACCAAGGGACTCCGCAAACCAGAGTAAAAAAGGTAAGGTAAAAAAGAAGAAAGTGCTTGCATTATGGCTGGTTATATGGTATCATTCTAACTCGTGATATATTGTTTTGCCCAATTACAGGGCTATCCTTGCTCCTGGGAAGAAACAGGGGCCAAAAGACCAGAAGGAGGTGCACACTACATGAATAAGTATGAATTAACTGTTGTAGTCAATGCAAAAATCGAAGATGACGAAAGAGCACAGGTAATCGAAAAGGTAAAAGATTTAGTTACTCGTTTCGGTGGTAATGTGACAGACGTTGATGAATGGGGTAAGAGAAGACTCGCTTACGAAATTCAGAAGATGAAAGAAGCATATTATTACTTCATCCACTTCGAATCTGACGCTACAGTTCCAGGCGAAGTTGAAGAAAGAATTCGCATCATGGACAACGTACTCAGATATTTATGCGTAAAAGACGAGGCATAGAAGAAGAGAGGTAAAAGAATGAATAAAGTAATTTTGATGGGACGCCTGACCAGAGATCCAGAGGTACGCTACTCAGCAGGTGAGAATTCAACGGCAGTTGCAAGATATACACTTGCAGTTGACAGAAGATTCAGAAGAAATAATGACGGTGAGCAGACAGCAGACTTCATTGGATGCGTAGCATTCGGCAGAAGCGCAGAGTTCGCAGAGAAGTATTTCCGCCAGGGTCTTAAGGTGATCGTTACAGGTCGTATTCAGACCGGAAGTTATACGAATAAAGATGGTCAGAGAGTCTACACAACAGACGTTGTAGTAGAAGATCAGGAATTCGCGGAGAGCAAAGCAGCAAGCGAGTCTCACATGAACAGCGGTTTCCAGGCGGCTCCAGCACCGGCACCTAGCGCACCGGCTGGTGACGGCTTCATGAATATTCCAGACGGAATTGACGAAGAATTACCGTTTAACTAGGCTGAATATATTTTCGGCAAATTATTTTTCAGGAGGTAATAATCATGGCTTACGATAAAAGCAATCGTCCAGAAGGCGGCTTCAAGAGAAGAGGCGGCGGACGCAGAAGAAAAAAAGTATGTGTATTCTGTGGTAAAGAGAATAACGAAATCGATTACAAGGATGTAGCAAAACTGAGAAAGTACATCTCTGAGAGAGGTAAAATTCTTCCTAGAAGAATCACAGGAAACTGTGCAAAGCATCAGAGAGCACTTACAGTTGCAGTTAAGAGAGCAAGACACATTGCACTGATGCCATACGTTCAGGACTAATTGAGATGATGAGAGGAAACCGGAGACGGTTTCCTTTTTGGTTTTATGGATGGTTCAGTGTGTCAGACCCACCGCCGGCATTCGCAAAACCTGTCATCTGCTGTTGTCGCAGATTGTGCAAAGTTTTAGACAAATGTGTCATTGCGGGGGATATGTGGTCGTGCTATACTTGGGATAGCAGGGTTGAAAGGAGATATGACATGAACTCTATTGACATTCAGAACAAAGACGGTAAATATATTGCAAATACATACAAGCGTTTTCCGGTCACTCTGACAGAGGGATGCGGAGCGATCGCGAAAGACCCGGAAGGAAAGGAGTACATTGATTTCACAAGTGGAATCGGTGTGAACTGCCTGGGCTACGCAGATAAGGGGTGGGCAGATGCAGTGTCTGAACAGGCACACAAGCTGCAGCACACATCGAATCTGTACAGTACACAGCCGGATGTAGAGGTGGCTGAGAAGCTGTGCGAGTACACAGGATTTTCCAAAGTATTCTTTGGTAACTCCGGCGCAGAGGCGAATGAAGGTGCTGTAAAGGTGGCCAGAAAGTACGGTATGGAGAAGCATGGAAGCCAGTGTAATACGATCATTTCACTGAATAATTCTTTCCACGGACGTACGATCACTACACTTTCAGCGACAGGACAGGATGTGTTTCATCAGTTCTTCTTCCCATTTACAGAGGGATTCCGTTTTGTAGATGCAGGAGATATCGAAGGATTGAAGAAAGCTGTTGATGATACGGTCTGTGGTATTATGATCGAGCTGATTCAGGGAGAAGGCGGAGTAGTTCCGGTAGATTCTGAGTTTGTGAAAGAGATCGCACACATCTGTGAAGAGAAGGATCTGGTATTTGTAGTAGACGAGATCCAGACAGGTGTGAGCCGTACAGGTACATTTTTCTGCTATGAGCAGTTTGGAGTACATCCAGATGTAGTAACTATGGCAAAAGGTATCGGTGGCGGACTTCCGATGGGTGCGGTACTGATGAATGAGAAGACCTCCGGAGTGCTGGGATTTGGCCAGCATGGATCTACATTTGGCGGTAATCCGGTAGCATGTGCGGGTGCCAAATATGTTCTGGATCATGTTATGGATGAGACATTTTTGAAAGCAGTTAATGAAAAGTCTGCGTACATGATCGAGAAGCTGAATGCGATGCCTCAGATCAGGTCGGTGACAGGTCTGGGACTGATGCTTGGCGCAGAACTTCCGGAGGATATGACGGCCGGAGAAGTAGCAGCGAAATGTGCAGAGAAGGGTCTGTTGGTACTGACAGCGAAGACAAAGCTCAGATTCCTTCCGCCGCTTACCATCAGCAAAGAGGAAATTGACCGCGGTATGGTGATCCTTGCAGAAGTGCTGCGCGGTTAAATGGATAGATATAAGAATAAAAGGATATGGAGGAAGCAACTATGGACAAACCAGTATTGGTAATTATGGCAGCGGGTATGGGAAGCCGTTACGGTGGCCTGAAACAGATCGACCCGGTGGATGCAGAAGGACACATTATTGTGGATTTCTCACTGTATGATGCAAAAAGAGCGGGATTCGAGAAAGCAATTTTTATTATTAAAGAGGAAAATGAGCAGGCATTCCGTGAAGCAATCGGAGACCGTGTGTCGGAATATATGGAAGTATCTTATGCTTATCAGAAGCTTAATAATCTTCCGGACGGATACAGAGTGCCGGAGGGCAGAGTGAAGCCATGGGGAACGGCACATGCAGTACTTAGCTGCATCGATCAGGTGAATGGACCATTTGCAGTCATCAATGCGGATGATTATTACGGGGTAGAGGCATTCCAGCTGATCTATGATTACCTGACAACACATCAGGATGATGATAAATTCCGTTATACCATGGTAGGCTATATTCTTGGTAATACCGTTACCGACAATGGACATGTATCTCGTGGTGTATGTACGACCAACGATCAGCATGAACTGGTAGAGGTTACTGAGCGTACCAAGATCGAGAAGAGAAATGGCGGTATCGCATTTACAGAGGATGATGGCGAGACCTGGACAGAGCTTCCGGCAGATACGATCGTATCTATGAATATGTGGGGATTCACCCGTAGCATTCTGGATGAGATCAAGGCAGGATTCCCGGCTTTTCTTGACAAGGGCATCAAAGAGAATCCGATGAAGTGCGAGTATTTCCTTCCGGCGGTAGTCAGCAGACTGTTAGAGGAAGACCGCGCAACCGTATCTGTACTTAAGTCTCATGATAAATGGTATGGAATTACCTACAAAGAGGATAAGCCGGTTGTAGTAGAAGCAATGCAGAAAATGAAAGATAACGGAGTATATCCGCAGCATTTGTGGAAGTAAGATAAGGAGGATCAAACCTATGAGTATATTAATTACAGGAGGCGCAGGTTATATCGGAAGCCATACAGCTCTGGAGCTGTTAAATGACGGCTATTCCGTAGTGGTATATGATAATCTGTGCAACTCTTCCAGAGAATCACTGAAGAGAGTGGAAGAACTGACAGGCAAGAAGATTACATTTTATGAAGGGGATATCCTGGATGAAGAAGCATTGAAAGCGATGTTTGCAGCAGAGGATATCGAAGCAGTGATCCACTGTGCGGCACTGAAGGCGGTTGGAGAATCGGTAAAGAAGCCGCTGGAATATTACCAGAATAATATTACAGGAACATTGACACTTTTGAAAGTTATGGACGAAGTAGGAGTCAAAAATATCGTATTCAGTTCGTCTGCTACCGTATATGGCGATCCGGAAGTGATTCCGATCACGGAGTCTTGCTCGAAGGGACAGTGTACCAATCCATATGGCTGGACCAAGTCTATGATGGAACAGATCATGACAGACCTGCAGAAAGCACATCCGGAATGGAACGTGATCCTGCTTCGCTATTTTAATCCGGTAGGCGCACACGAGAGTGGACGCATCGGTGAGGATCCGAAGGGTATTCCGAACAATCTGATGCCTTACATTTCACAGGTGGCTGTCGGCAAGCGTGAGAAACTTGGTGTGTTTGGTGATGACTATGACACACCGGACGGAACCGGCGTGCGTGATTACATCCATGTAGTGGATCTGGCAATCGGTCATGTAAAGGCAATTCATTATATCTTTACCAAACCGGGACTGGACATCATCAATCTGGGAACAGGAAGAGGATATTCTGTACTTGAGATGGCAAAGGCATTTGGCGAAGCCTGCGGAAAAGAGATTCCATATGAGATCCAGCCGAGAAGAGAAGGCGATATCGCAACATGCTATGCAGATCCTGCCAAGGCATGGAAGGTGCTTGGATGGAAGGCAGAGCGTGGTCTGAAGGAGATGTGTGAGGATGCCTGGAGATGGCAGTCTCAGAATCCGGACGGATATAACGCATAGCCCAAGCCCATATAGTTAAGAATTTAAAGACGCTGTGAAAGCTTGAACATAAGACTTTCACAGCGCCTTTTTTGGAGGGATAGAAGATATCAATATCCTCAGTTTATTTGTCCTGCGCTGACAGCTTCAGCCGGTCAGCAGCCGTTTCTTTATAGAATTTCATCAATGACGTTTCCAGTAACGGGGTGAAACGTTCGTCATCATCTTCCCTTAATGCTTTCAGAAGTTCCGGTTGTTCCATGAGAGCACCGATGATCTCACTGACGATCGGAGCCGATACCTGATCCGGGTCATTTTCCGGAATAAAGGTTACGATTGCGCCAAGAATAATCCGCGCATTCTCATAAATTGGTGGTTCCAGGTGAACATAGCCAAAACATGGATGTGTGATATCCGGACTTTTGCCATGCAGGAGCAGAGCATGGAACGGCTTCATATATGTGTCGGCAATCTGATCTCGTTTTTTCATAATCTCATAAAAATGCGATTCCATTTCCGGAGTATCAGAAAACAGTGATGCGGCATATGCAAGTATCTCCTGACGTTTCTGAAGCACCGGTGCGCGCCCGATCCGTATGTGATCCAGCAGATACTCGATCTCTGCGCCTGTGCGGGAGACAAAGTGAATATCCTTGCGTGTAAAAGAGGTCTCCGGTATTTTTTTCTCTGCGCGCGGTCTGCGATCATTTTTCTGCGACAGGATCAACTGGAACTTGGAGTCTAACAGCATCCGATCCTGACGGTTCAGCAGAGGGCTGACATAGATATAGCGATAAGTGGTATCTAATCTTACCGTAGAAATAATCAAATCAATACCGTTTTGCGCCAGTTCTTCCGGTTCGATATGGAACGCAGATGTGGTGCCATGGATATCCAGATCAGGATAAGCCTTGTGCAGATTCTCGGCAAGCAGTCTGGAGCTTCCGATACCGGTCGGGCATACGATGATAACCGAGATACGTCTGGCAAGCTTCGCCCGTCTGTCCAGTGCCATGGAGAAATAAATGGATATGAATCCGACTTCGCTTGGCGGAAAAGACGGAAGTCCATAGCTTGTGGAAAGCGCGATACATCCGGCGGTACATGCCTGATATACTTCATCATAGCGGTTCTGTATCTCTTCTAACAGCGGATTCTCAATCGGGATGCCGGCGCGGATACGTCCGATGGCCGGCTGGATGTGCATGCCAAGTTCTCTGGCGAGCTGCGGATCACTGCCAAAATCAATATCCAGAATGTCGCTGACATTTTGGATAAGGGCAAGGGTGATCTGGTGTACGTCAAAGTCGCGCTTACTGGTCAGATCTCGTTGATCCGCTGACCAGATCCGGATTCCGGTAAGGAAGATGGCAAGATATCTGGTCTCGCTCTCGATGATCGGCAGCCGAAACGTCTGTCGTAGTTTCTGCATTAGATATTCTGCCACAGCAAATTCCGGTTCCATGGTCAGGTCTTCAAAAGCAGCTTCCTCCGAGGTGATGTATTCACCCTGACGAATTCGGCAGACACTGTAGGACAGATAAATGTTGAGCCGAAGATAGCCGTTGTCAGACAGATTCAGATGCAATGTGCGTGCTCCGTCGCTGACGATTTGCGCCACGCTGTCAGTGATGGATTCGGAAATCTCGGCTTCCGGAATCGCTTTCTGATCTTTTAAATGTGAAGTAACGGCCTGGCGTCTGGCAGTCTCGCTGCCTGTAAGAAAGATGCCAAGCCCCTGCCTGCGTACCAGTCGCAGATGATATTTGTCAAACCATTTTTCAATCTGATTCAGGTCGCTGGTAAGTGTGCCTTCGGAGATGCCGAACTGATCCATAAAAGTCAGAGACTTGACCGGTTCTCTGGCAAATAACAAGGCGTGCAGTAATTGTTGCTGACGTTTGTGTCTGTCGTCAGCGGATGGAATATCAGTGCCCGTGGCATCCAGCAGAGTAAGAAGCTCTCTCCTTCGGTCGTCTGGTTCGTCTAAGAACAGGCCTACACTGCGCTTACGGACAAAACGGAAACCCTTAGCGGTGAGCCATTTTTCCACAGTGGGGAGTTCCCTCTGGATGGAACGGCTGCTGATATGAAGTTCATCGGAGATGATCGCGGTTGTGATCGGCTTGTCCTGTGGAAAGCGGATCAGTACCCGGATGATATCCCCGGAACGCTTGGTGAGCAGCATAACGAACGTCCTCCTCGTTTCATTCCTTAGTTTTGTTCTTTCATTCGTTACATATAGTATAACCTATAACCGACATAATGACAAAGGGAAAAAGGCGGTTTGTCACAAAGTGTTTGCGCCAAAGTTGCAATATCATTTGTTTGAAAATAACCCAGAGGTATTTTAATATAAAAGCATAGAAACAAGATGTTATCTGTTTATGGAATGAAAGGAGACTGTAACTATGAAAAACAAAATCCAACGTTTTGGAAAATTCCTGAGCGCAATGGTAATGCCGAATATCGGAGCATTCATCGCATGGGGATTTATCACAGCACTTTTTATTGAAGCAGGATGGTTGCCAAATGCAAAACTGGCAGCACTGAACGGACCAATGTTAAATTACCTTCTGCCGATCCTGGTAGCTTATCAGGGTGGTAAGCTGGTCGGAGGAGACCGTGGTGGCGTTATCGGCGGCATCGCTGTTATTGGTGTTATCGTAGGTGCACCGGATTATCCGATGCTGATGGGTGCTATGGTAATGGGACCTGTTGGCGGATGGGTGATCAAGAAATTTGACAAGGCAATGGAAGGCCATATGCCTGCAGGATTTGAGATGCTGATCAATAACTTCTCAATCGGTATCCTTGGTATGATCCTTGCAATCATCGGTTCTTATTTGATCGGACCATTCATGGCTGGTGTGCTGGTTGTACTGACAGCCGGAGTTGACGTATTGGTTAATCACGGATTACTTCCGTTAGCAGCAATCTTTATTGAACCTGCAAAGGTTCTGTTCCTGAACAATGCGATCAACCATGGTATCTTTACACCAATCGCAACACTTCAGGCAGAACAGGCCGGAAAGTCAATCATGTATATGCTGGAAGCTAATCCGGGACCGGGACTTGGAGTTCTGCTTGCATACTGGGCATTCAGCAAAGATAAAGCAACAAAAGATTCCGCACCGGGAGCAATCATCATTCACTTCCTGGGTGGTATCCACGAAATTTACTTCCCATACATCCTGATGAATCCGGTTGTGATCATCGCACCAATCGTAGGTAATATCTGTGCCATTACATTCTACACAATTACAGGTGCCGGACTGGTTGGACCTGCATCACCGGGATCCATCATTGCATTCATGTCAATGGCTCCAAAGGGAATGGGCATGGTTATCACATTCCTCGGAGTAGCAATTGCAACAGCAGTATCTTTCCTGATCGCATCACCAATCGTTAAGATGGCAGATCACAAGAGTCTGGAAGATGCACAGGCAAAGAAGGACAGCATGAAAGCAGAAGCGAAGGGACTTACAACAGTATCCGGAGCTGATGTACAGGCAAAAGATATCAAGAAAATCGTATTTGCATGTGATGCAGGTATGGGATCATCCGCAATGGGAGCTACCAAGTTCAGAAACAGAATTAAAGATCTGAATCTTGGCATTACCGTAACTAACACATCTGTAGACAATGTACCGGCAGACGCTAACGTAGTTGTATGCCAGGAGATCCTCAAGGATCGTGCAGCTAAGAGTGCACCGCAGGCAAGACTGATCACTCTGGAGAACTTCCTTGCAGATCCACATCTGGATGCATTGTATGCAGAACTGGAAACACTGACAACAGGTAAGACAGCAGAAGCAGATAAGACAGAAGCACCTGCTGAAGAAAAGAAAGAGACAAAAGCAGGAATCCTTGTTCCAGAAGGAATCAAGACAGGATGTGCAAGCGTAGATAAAGAAACAGCAATCCGTGCAGCAGGACAGCTCCTGTGTGATCTGGGATATGTAGATGCTAATTATATCGATGCAATGGTAGAGCGTGAGAAGATTGTTACTACATACATGGGAATGGGAGTAGCAATTCCACATGGTACATCTGATGCGAAAGAGACCGTTAAGAAATCTGGTATCGTAGTTATGCAGTATCCGGATGGAGTATCTTTCGGAGATGAAAAGGCTAACCTGATCATCGGTATCGCAGGTGTAGGCGACGAACATCTGGAAATCCTTGCAAATATCGCAGGAAGTCTGGAAGATGAAGCACTTCTTGAGAACCTGAAGAAGAATGCAGACGCAGACACAATTATGAAAACATTTGGCTAATGCCACAATCGGGGGCTTTTGCCCCCAGCATCATATAAAAAGAAGGAGAGAGCATCATGAAAAAAGCAGTACAGTTTGGTGCCGGCAATATCGGACGTGGATTTATCGGAGCATTACTCAGCCAGTCAGGATATCAGGTGGTATTTGCCGACGTAGCAGAAGCAATCATTGACAAGATCAACGAGGATAAGACTTATACCGTTCATGTTATGGACGTAGATTGTAAAGATCAGAAAATCGAAAATATCAGCGGTGTGAATTCTACAAAGCCAGAGGCGATTGATGAGATCGCATCCGCAGACCTGGTAACTACAGCAGTAGGTCTTGTGATTCTTCCGCGCATCGCACCGACGATCGCGCAGGCTATTGAGAAACGTATGGAAAATGGCGTGAAAGAGCCTATGAACATGATCGCCTGCGAGAATGCCATTCGTGGAACCTCTCAGCTGAAAAAAGCAGTATATGAGAATCTGAGCGATGCCGGAAAAGCATATGCTGATGAGTATGTAGGATTCGCTGACTGTGCAGTAGACCGTATCGTACCACCGGTTAAGAGCGAGAACTTCATCGACGTAGTAGTAGAAGAATACTTTGAGTGGGACGTAGAAAAGTCAGGACTGAAGGGAGAACTTCCACAGATCGAAGGTATGACACTGGTCGATGATCTGATGGCATACATTGAGCGTAAGCTCTTCACACTGAATACAGGACACTGCATTACTGCATACCTTGGAAATCTGCGTGGAATCCCGACCATCGATAAGGCAATCGCAGATGAAGAAATCTTCGGAATCGTATCAGCAGCTATGAAAGAAAGCGGAGCTGGACTGATCAAGAAGTATGGCTTTGATCCAGAGAAACATGCAGCTTACATCAAAAAGATCATCGGCAGATTCAAGAATCCATATCTGCAGGATGATGTAACAAGAGTAGGTCGTGAGCCTCTTCGTAAGCTGAGCCCGACAGACCGTCTGATCAAGCCTATGGTGACAGCAGCAGGATACGGACTTCCGGTAGATCATCTGGTAATCGGAGCAGGTGCAGCATTGCATTATGATAATCCGAACGACAAGCAGAGTGTAGAACTTCAGGAGAAGATAGGAGCCCAGGGCGTACGTGCCGCTGCAGCAGAGATCACAGGACTGACAGATGAAGGACTGCTTGACGCAATCGTAGCAGAATACGAAAAACTGAATTAATAAGGATTGAAGAATAGTCCTTGACCAGAAATCGCCAGTAATCGGCTTAGCCGATGCTGGCGATTTTTTATATGATAGCCAATGTTCAGCGAGTAGCTTCCGGTTCGCTTGATTATCATGATAGATTAAAACATAAAAATGAAAAGCCACATAAAATACTTGAAAAACTTATGTAAATATGATAACATACAGAAAAGATTACGTCGTATATCTGTTATAACTATATTTCTTTAAAGAATCTTTATTTTACCCAAATATAATTGACTTGAGTTATTTGTATGTATAGAATAAAAGGAGAGTGAATAATTGGAGGAACAGTTAGAACTAGCGATAAAAAATGTAGCGGAGAATGCACAATATGATAAATATGCGAAAAAGCTGTTAAGTAATAAAGTTTTTTTGGCATACATATTGAAAGATACAATTCCGGATCTGAGTGGGTTAAGTCCGGCTGAGATTATCCCATTGATTGAAGGAGAAGTCGAAGTGTCAGAAGTTCCAGTGGATCCTGGAATGACGAATCAATATATGAATATGTCAGGGAGTTGTATTACTGGAAATAATACAGAAGATAGCGAGTTAGAAGAAGGTACGATTATATACGATATTATTTTCTATGTGCGTTTAATAAATGGTCTTTCCAGAATGATCATCAATATAGAAGCGCAAAAGGATGCTTCACCTGGGTATCCGATTATGAATCGGGCGATATTTTATACCAGTCGCATGATTTCTTCACAGAAGGAGCGAGAGTTTACAAACTCACATTATGAAAGTATGATTAAAGTATTCTCTATTTGGCTTTGTTTCAATATGAGAGAGAATTGTTTGAATTATTTTTATGTGGATGACAATGCTGTGATTGGACATCATGTATGGTCGGGAGATCAGGATTTATTTAATTTTGTTTTGGTTGGACTGGATCAAGATTATACCGAAAAAATGCAGGAAGAAAGGTCTGAGAGTGAGCTTCATCATATGTTGGGGATTATATTTTCGGATAGACTGAATGGAAAAGAAAAAGTGAAGCTGTTACAAGAGGATTTGCAGATATATGTAAGTGATGAAATGAAAGAGGAGTTGGATGTCATGTGTAATTTGTCTTATGGAATTGAAGAAAGAGGAAGGGCAGAAGGAAGAGCAGAAGGAAGATTAGAGGCAACTATTGAAGCAATTCAAAAAATGCTCAAAAAGAATTATTCCAATATGGAGATACAAGAGTTTTATGACGTATCAGATAGTTTTATTGAAAAAATCAAGATAGATAGTACGAATGTAGTATCAATCTAAGGTGGTTTTCGCCATTGACAAATGACTGGAAGTAATGGTACGGTTATATAGTTACAGGAAAAGTATGGAGACATTTTTGTTGTCTCTGAATGATTAAAAAGTTTAATACCGAGGTGCGAAAGATGAGTGTACAGGAAATGAAACCGATCAAAGAAGGAAAAGTCAGAGAGATCTATGATAATGGTGATACTATGATTATGGTTGCTACAGACCGAATCAGCTGCTTTGATGTAATTCTTCACAATACCGTAACCAAAAAAGGAACCGTACTTACTCAGATGTCCAAATTCTGGTTTGATCTGACACAGGACATTCTGCCAAATCACATGATTTCTGTAGATGTTAAGGATATGCCTGAATATTTCCAGCAGGAGAAATTCGATGGTAACAGCATGCTTTGTAAGAAGCTGAATATGTTGCCGGTAGAGTGTATCGTGCGTGGTTACATTACAGGAAGCGGATGGGCGAGCTACAAAGAGACCGGAAAGGTATGTGGTATCGAGCTGCCGGAAGGACTGAAAGAGTCTGATAAGCTGCCGGAGCCAATCTACACACCATCTACAAAAGCAGAACTCGGTGATCACGATGAGAATATATCATTTGAAGAGAGTATCGAGTATCTGGAGAAACGCTTCCCTGGCAAAGGTGAAGAATACGCAACCAAGTTAAAAGAGTATACCATTGCGCTGTATAAGAAGTGTGCAGAGTATGCACTGAGTCGTGGAATCATTATCGCAGATACCAAGTTTGAATTTGGTCTGGATGAGGATGGCAATATCATCATCGGCGATGAGATGCTTACACCGGACAGCTCAAGATTCTGGCCATTAGAAGGGTATGAGCCAGGACACGGTCAGCCATCATTTGACAAGCAGTTCGCAAGAGACTGGCTCAAGTCTAATCCACATGATGACTGGACACTGCCACAGGATATCGTAGATAAGACCATTGGCAAATATCTTCAGGCATATGAATTGCTGACTGGCAAATCCCTCGCATAAGGAGAACTCTATGGAGAAAAAATCAATTGAAGAAATGGCTGCGGACATCAAGGTGATCCGTGAACTTGCTTCCAGCGGAACGATGCTTCAGGATATTAAGAATCAGCTGGGTGTATCAGAAGAATATGTAAGTGCTATCATGCTCTGCCTGCAGGGTTATCAGGAAGATGATGACATGGCTGTAGCAAGGCTGGTAGAAATGAGTTTATAAGAGTATTGAAGTGAAATGAGACTCCCCTGTGGACTGAAAAGTCTGCAGGGGATTTTTGAACCTTCGGGTACTTCGCCTGATTGTGCAACAAGCATAAAAATATTGAAAACCTAAAAATCTCCATCTGATACTGTTGACATATAATTAAAGTAATGATAATATCATATGTAATCTATACAAGCGTTTGTAATCGCTCGTTCGAGCAAAATATAATGGTCAAAGACGTCAAATGGTAAAGTCACCAATAATCAAAAACAAAGTGAATAAAATGGTAAAGTATTAAAGCTACAGGCTTCTTGAAAGTTTGTATGCTTAAAACGGTTGCAGAAAAGAATTATTTGTAGTATATTGATTATAGAAGTATCACAAACGAACCTCTTTTCTGTGAGGAAGGGAGGAATATGATACATTTATGGATATGATTCAGACTATAGTCAATTAATGGCAATGATACGTGATAACCAGTGTCAGGGGAAGAAAGATGCATACAAAATAGCAATTCAGGAATGTATCAGTCAAGGAATACTAAAAGAGTACTTACAAAGAAAAGGAAGCGAGGTATGCAATATGTTAATAGCAGACTACAATTATGAATTAGATATGGAAGTTCAGAGAGAAGAAGCGAGAGAAGAGGGATTCGAGGAAGGCAGAATGGCAGGTATGGAGAAAGGGCTGGCAGAAGGTATGGAGAAAGGAATGGCAGAGGGAAGAGTAGAAGGCATACGAGAAGGCAGGCAAGAAGGTCGTGAAGAGATGATACTAAAGGTATACAGTGATGGCAAAACAATAGCAGAGATCGCGAATTTTCTTGGTGAGCCTGTAGAAGAGATAGAAAAGATTATCAATAGTTGCGAGTGGAGACGATAATATAAATTACGAGCCCCTTTATCTGTGTTAGAGGGGCCCATATCTTACATCTCAAAGTGCCTCTTTGCCTCGTTAAGTCTTCCTTGGAATGCTTCATAGAAGTCTTCGCAAGGCGCGAGGTAGAACTGCTGCAGTACGTACATACAGATGGAACGTATCTGTGTCTGATCCTCCATTCTGGCAATCCGTTCCTGAAGTGCTTTGAGGAAATAGTGCCAGTCACTGATGAATTGCTCGTAGGTGCGTATATCATCGGTATCCAGCCATTTATAGACTTTGATCTTGGCTTTGGACGGCTTCGGACATTCATGCACCTGCAGGAAATACTGGAAGCTGTCATTTTCGTAGAAGCGTCCCAGAGGAAAGAGTCTGCAGATGCCGGGCCGGTATGCGTGGATGCTGCATCGACCCTGCGCGTTTAAGAATGGACAGGCATCAGCGCTTTCGGTCATCTTGAGGTTTGGAAGGATTAATCCGTCTACGACATTCAGTTCTATATGCTGGGATAGAAGCGCTTCAAACGGCACACCAAGCCCTGTGGTAAGACGGTGAACATCCAGCGGATCGAGGACGATAGACTTACCCATGCCCCGGCAGCAGGCAGAACATCCATCGCAGCCCTTGCAGTCGGCCTTTACCATATCATTCGCGTCATATAATTTGCCGTCGGAGATCTCCGACAGATCTACATTTCTTAACATAGTACTCCTTTACATGAATACAGACCTCAGACGAACACTGAGGCCTGTTTTTCTTCTTTGAAATTGCAATGCCCATATCGCATTAAAACCGGCATTGCTTAATGTTTTTACAAATGATCGCCGCGCTTCACATAACCCGGATGCTCCGGTGTACCCTTCACTTCTTTGATGTGATTGATACGTACATGCTTATCTACAACTACATTCTCCAGAACGGTATCCTCACCGATGACTACATCCGGAAGGATTACGCAGTTCTTCACTACAGCACCTTTTTTGATGATACAGCCACGGCTCAGAATGGAGTGGTCAATCGTGCCTTCGATGCGGCATCCGTTGGAAATAACAGATGCTTTGACATCTGCACCCTCCAGATACTGTGTCGGACAGCTGTCGCTCGTACGTGTATAAATCGGCCAATCCGGATCGAACAGGCTGCGGGCGGTCTTGAGATCGATCAGAGACATGCTGGTGTCATAGTAACTCTTGAAATCAGTAATAGATCCAAAGTAACCACGATGAGCCACGCCACGGATATCCATTTCATTGCACATGAGATTCACCCAATCTATCAGAGAGTACATGGCAGATGTGTTATGAGCCTTCTTGATCATATCAATGAACAGGTCACGTCTCATGACATAGGTTCCTGCAAAGATCTGGCGATTCTTCGCTGTTCCACGGTTTGGTGTAATGGAAAGTACACCTTTTTGACGATTCAATTCCAGTGTCTGACAGGTTAAGAATTGTTCCTTTGCATTATCGGTAGAGTGATACAGCAGGGTAATGTCTGCGCCAGACTCGATATGCTGGTCGAGCAGTTCCTTGCAATCCTGCTTGAAGATCATACAGCTGGAGGCGACGATCACATAATCATGGCAGGAATTCTCGATGACTTCGATATTGTCCATGTAAGCAGAGATATCATTGCTATACAGACTGTCCAGTTCATCCTCTGCAAAGAGCAGATGCAGTCTGCCGCGCTTGGAGTTGATATTATATTGACGTCCGGTTCCCAGATGCTCGGCAAGTGAACGCGGTTTCCAGCGTGTGTATACGTGGATGTTTTCCATGCCGCTGTTACTGAAGTTAGAGATTGGAAAATCGATCACACGGTATCTGCCCAGGAAAGAGATTGCTCCGACAGACCGATAATCCTGCAGACCGGCTACTTTTGTAAGATTGCTGGCAAAATTAATAATACCCAGTGCACTGCTCATATTATTCTTCCCCCTTTACACGTTTTGCTATTAATTCGATGTGTTCGCTGTCAGGAGAACCTACAACTGCACCGGCACCGATCCGTACGCCGTCAGCAATCAGAGCGCGGGTGACTACGGCACCTTCTTCTACGATAACATTCGGCATCAGCACCGAATCGATGATCTTAGCTTCCGGGGCAATGCGTGAGCCTGTAAAGAGCACGGAATTCTTGACCTCTCCCTCGATCACGCAGCCCTGATTGATATACGCATGGCTGATCTTGGCATCCTCACCGATATACTGCGGCAGAGAATTGGTATCCTCTGTGTAGATCTTCCAGGTCGGATCACTCAGATCCAGCGGACTTGGAGTCTCTATGAGATCCATGTTGGCTTCCCAGAGAGAATCGATCGTACCAACATCCTTCCAATATCCTTTGAATTTATAAGCCATCAGCTTACGCTCGTCTGCCAGAAGTGCCGGAATGATATCCTTACCAAAATCATGGTTAGATTCGGCATTCTTCATATCAGCTACCAGCATCTTGCGAAGCAGCTTCCAATTAAATATGTAGATACCCATCGAAGCCAGATTACTCTTCGGCTGCGGCGGCTTCTCTTCAAACTCAACAATGCGTCCATCTTCATCCGTATTCATAATACCGAAACGGCTGGCTTCCTTCATAGGAACCTCGATAACCGCGATGGTCGCATCGGCATTATGCTCTTTGTGATAAGAAAGCATCTTGTCATAATCCATCTTGTAAATGTGATCGCCTGAGAGCACCAACAGATACTCCGGACCGAAACCGTCGATGAAGTCGATGTTCTGGGAAATTGCGTCTGCCGTACCTCTGTATACATCCAGGTTGGCATCCGCTTTCTCGCGCGGCGGCAATACGAAGACGCCACTGTCCTTGGCATCCAGTCCCCAACGACCGCCTGCAGCGACATAACTGTTCAGGATAACGGATTCATACTGTGTTAATACTCCCACTACATCAATACCGCTGTTGGCACAATTACTAATCGGGAAATCAATGATTCTATACTTTCCACCGTAGCCTACTGCGGGTTTGGCAACTTTATTCGTCAGTTCGTGCAAGCGAGAACCACGGCCGCCGGCCAGGATCATCGCTAACATTTCGTTGTGCTTCATAAAAATAACCCCTTTCCTTTCAATAATACTATAGAAATATTGTACAACTTTCTGAGCTTTATTTCTATAGAAATTGTGAAATAAAACCATTAAATTTAAGGGGAAAATATTTACATATCGAAAAATGGTAAAGAATACATAAAGATCGTGTTAAGTGGTAAAAAGTGTCAAAAAATTCGGGGGGGGTGTATTGACAAGCGGTAAAGGAAACGGTAGAATAAAGCAAGGATTTGTTAAAATTATCCTGTCAAAAAGTACTACAATTAATGCAAGGATGAGAATGACCATTGATCCAGAGGAGTATGGTTATGAAAGACATAAGAGGTTACAGACAGAATGATATAGATAAGGTAAGGCAGATTGTATGAAGTGGTATTGCGCGATCTGTCTTTTTTTGTCGACTATAGAGATGGGGAGTAACTATGAAAAAAGTCGAGATGCATTGTCACATCCTTCCGGGGATCGATGATGGTGCTGAAGATATGAAACAGAGCCTTCAGATGCTGCGTATTGCTATGGAGCATGAGATCGTGGGTGCGATTGTTACGCCACATGGTTCTGCCAGGGACGCCTCTCGTGAACGGACAGAAAAGATCCGCAAGCTGTGCAGGATATTCCGGGCAAAGGCAGAGCGGCAATTCGATGTGATATTTCCGGTGTTTCCGGGACAGGAGATCCTGTATTCATCCGATACCAGAAGACTTCTGGATGAAGGGAAGCTGCTGACGCTGGCAGATACCCGGTATGTGCTGGTGGAGTTTATGCCGGAGGTACCGTATTCGACATTATTTGCGGCGGTACGTGAACTTCGGATGGGTGGATATGTACCGATATTGGCACATGTGGAGCGGTATAATGCACTGCGGGAGGATGGAAGGATCGAAGAACTGATCCATGCCGGAGCGAAGATCCAGATCAATTACAGTTCTGTGGGTGGCAGCTGGCACAGCAAGACCACCAGATGGTGCAGAAAGCAGCTGGAAGAGCAGAATGTGCATTTCTTATCTACAGATATGCATGATCCGCTGTACCGAAGCCCGGACACAGAAGCTGCGGAAAAGTGGATGCAGAAGCATCTGGAACCAGAGTATATCCGTATGCTGGTACATGGAAGTGCCAGAGAGATCTTAGAAGAGAAGAGACGAAAGAAATTAAAATCAGACAAAGGAACGAGATAAATGGAAAAAAAATACGAAAACGACGAAATGGAAATAGATCTGCTGGAGCTTTTTTATGTGTTGCGGTCTAAGATTCTGGCAATTCTGATGTGTGGCATCATATTCGGCGGTCTGGCATTTGGCTATGCCAAATATCTGGTTACACCACAGTACACATCATCTTCCATGATGCTGGTGCTTACCAAGGAGACAACGCTTAGTTCGCTGGCCAATTTACAGATCGGCTCTCAGCTGACGAAGGATTATTCGCTTTTGATAACCAGCCGTCCGGTACTTACCGAGGTGGCAGATAACCTGGATCTGGATATGGACTACAAGGCGTTGAAAGACTGTATCACAGTAACTAACCAGGAAGATACACGTATCCTGCAGATCGCGGTGCAGTATCCGGATGCAAAGAGAGCAAAAGACATCGTAGATGAACTGTCAAATGTGGCATCAGAATATATCGGAGAACAGATGGAGGTTACACCACCTAAGATCATTGAGACCGGCGAGGTGTCGACAGTCCGTTCGGATACGAGTGTGACGAAGACAACAGCTATGGGTATCCTGCTTGGCATGATCCTCTGTGCAGGTGTGGTGGTAGTAAGAACAGTGATGGATGACACGATCCGTTCAGAAGAAGACATTGAGAAATATCTGGGATTATCCACGCTTAGCGTGATCCCGGACAGAAAGGATTATATAAATGGAACAGGAAAGAAGAAGTCAAAGAAGTGATGCGCGTCAGCAGACAAGAGTAAGACCGAGCGTCACGATGGTAGATCAGCGCAAAGAGAACTATCATTATGAAGAAGCGCTGAAGACACTGCGTACCAATATACAGTTTGCCGGAGCAGAGATCACATCCATTCTGGTAACCAGCTGTTATCCGAATGAAGGTAAGAGTGATATCGTATCACAGCTTGCCAAAGAGATGGGAAAAGCAGGCAAGAAGGTACTGTTGCTGGATGCGGATATCCGTAAGTCGGCATTTATCCAGAGATTCCAGATCGAGGGAGAGGTCAAGGGCTTATCCCAGTACCTCAGCGGACAGGTCGCAGTCAGAGATATCCTCTATACAACAAACTATGCGAATGTAGACATTATCTTTGCCGGACCGGTAGCGCCGAATCCATCGGAGCTTCTGGAAGGCAAGTTATTTGCACATCTGGTAGAAGGACTGAGCCAGAGATATGATTACATCCTGATCGATACGCCGCCGATGGCAAGCGTGATCGATGCTGCGATCGTTGGCGGTGTGTGTGACGGAGCAATACTTGTAATAGAAGACGGCACGGTAGGATACCGTGCAGCACAGAAGGTCAAGGCACAGCTGGAAAAAAGTGGAAGCCGTGTGCTCGGTGCAGTGCTTAATAAGGTAGAAATGAAAAAAGGTAAGTACTATTCGTATGATAAGTATGGCAAATATGGCAAGTACGGAAGGTATGGAAAGTATTAGACGATGAAAGCAAGAAGAGTAATCATTGGAATGCTGGTCATGGCCTTATGTGGAACATTTGGCATGGTGGGATGTCAGAAGAAAAGCACAGAGACATCCGCCAAGTCGGATAAGACCGACGAAGCAAGTGAACCGACCATCCAGTGGCAGGGCAAGAAATGGCAATATAACAAGAATATCAGTAATTACCTGTTCCTGGGAGTTGATACCAGAGAACAGGCAGACACGCGTGTGGGACGAACAGATGCCGGACAGGCAGATGCATTGTTTCTGTTGTCGGTGAACCGTAAAAGCGGAGCAGTGACCATGATCTCGATTCCGCGGGATACGATGACGGCAGTAGAAAGCTTTGATCTGGAAGGCAACAGTCTGGGAACATCCACAGACCATATCAGTTTATCATACGGATATGGAGACGGAGGTCAGAAGAGCTGTAAGCTGACCCAGGAAGCAGTTGAGAATCTGATGTACGGCGTACCGATTCAGGGCTTTTTTGCATTGAATCTGGACGGACTTCCGGAACTGAGTAAAAGTGTGGGAGGTATCACAGTGACTGTGCCGGATGACAGTCTGGAGGGCCAGTATCCAGAGTTTACAGCGGGTACAGAAGTGACACTGGATGAGAGTAACACAGAGATCTTCGTAAGAAGCAGAGATACCGAGACCAGTCAGAGCGCGATCGCCAGACTGGGACGCCAGAAGATATATATCCGTGCATTTGTGGATAAAGCAAAGGAGTTATACGCAGAAGATGCGGGCTATGCAGCGAAGCTGTATCAGGCACTCACACCATATATGGTGACAAATATCAGCCAGGACCGTCTGGTCAAATTAGTCCAGTCCATTGATCAGGATAAGGGATATGAGGAATGGACGATTCCGGGAGAAGGCGTGGAAGGAGAATCCTATGATGAATATCGTGTGGATGATGATGCACTGTATGAACAGATCATACATACCTTCTACAAGGAAGTAAAGTAAAGGAGCATCAGGCTATGAAGAAGCGTACCGTGATTGCCGGTATACTGGCACTTGCAGGAATTATCTGTGCAGGTGTGGCGGGTTATCAGTACTATCAGGACAGACATGCGGGCAAAGAGTACGAAGACTTAAAAGAAAAAGTGGTGAAAGAAAAGCAGGAGGAAGAGCCGGAGGAAGAAAAGACGCCTCTGGACATACCGATAGATTTTGAACAGCTGCAGAGTATGAATCCAGAGATCTACGCGTGGATCCGTATACCGGGATCAGTCATTGATTATCCAATCGTACAGAGTGATACAGACAATGCATATTATCTGACTCACGACGCAGAAAATAAGGATAATGCAGCCGGAGCTATATTTACCGAAGATTATAATACAAAGACATTCGAAGATCCCAATACGGTCATCTATGGACATGGCATGACCAATGGCACGATGTTCAATGGACTGCACCAGTATATGGACCGCAGTTATTTTGACGAGAACCGGGACATTATCATATATATGCCGGATAAGATATTGCACTATAAGATATTTGCGGCGTATCTGTATGATAACCGGCATCTGATGCAGAGCATCAACTTTAACAATAAAGAGATATTTCAGGCATATCTGGACAATGTGTTTAACATTCGGGATATGCAGGCAGCAGTCGACACGTCGATGAACGTGACGGCAGAAGACAAGATCATCACGCTGTCCACCTGTTATGGGGGGATGAGCGATAAAAGATATCTGGTGCAGGCAGTGCTCGTATCAGAGGAAAACTAAACGATGATAGAAGGAGGAAGATACCAATGAAGAAGAAACTTATCGGTTTGGCGATGCTCGTAACATTAGCAGCAATGCAGGTTATGGGTGTGTCAGCAGCAGGAAGCAAGACTACAGGAATGGCAGTTACAGGTGATTCAAAAGAGTCTTATGCATTCGAAGATATGTCGGCGGCAACAGGGCTGAGTGCCGATGTTGCAGACCTGATCAGTCAGATCAATGCAGGAACCAAGACTCTTGACGATCTGGAAAAGGCAGCACCGGAGATCGCTTCTGACCTGGAAGGCAAGAGCCTGATCACATCGTTTGAAGATCTGGTAGCACAGAATGGTGCACCGACAACTGATGTAAAGGGTGTTAAAATTTCTGTGCCTGCACTGACAAGTGGAATGTCTGATGTGGCTGTAGTTCACTATAGTACAGCACGTTCCACATGGGAAGTTATCACACCGGACAGCGTAGATTTGGAGAACAAAGAAGTTACGGCTTCTTTCAAAGATCTGTCTCCAGTAGCAGTTATCGCTAAGGTAGATGCTTCTAAGGCAGCTGACAATGCTACAGGAACAGCTCCTAAGACAGGAGTAGAGGCTAACAACTCATGGATGGCATGGGGATGTGCAGCAGTAGTTCTTATGGCAGCAGCAGTTCTGACATTCAAAAAGAAAAGAGTGTAAGATAATATTCGGAGATAATCCGAAAAAGTAAGAAGCTGGCATATGATAATCTGGTATGTCAGCTTCTTGTTAGGTTTATTTGAGAAATTTATAGTGAAGCGACGTGAGAAAGAGTATGGGGAATATGAGAGAGAAGTTACAAAATATACTAAAAGTGAATGAACATTGGAAAATGATAGCAATGTATCTGCTGATATTTGATATCGTAGCAGTTAATTTTTCCTATTTTCTTGGATTGTGGCTGCGCTTTGATCTGCGTTATTCTATGATTCCGGAAGAATATATACATGCATTTATCTGTTTTGCACCATTTTATACAGTATTTTGCATAGGAGTATTCTACATACTACATTTGTATAACAGCTTGTGGAGATTCGCAAGCTTTGATGAACTGAACAGGATATTGGGAGCAACTGTGCTCACTACAATCTTTCATGTGATTGGCATTACAGCACTCGTGAGAAGAATGCCGATATCTTATTACATAACAGGTGCAGTTGTCCAATTTGTATTGGTGACAGGAGTGCGTTTTTCTTATCGGTATATTACACTGGAAAGAGCTAAAAAGGCTAAGAATCAGGAGAATGTCAGTCGCGCTATGGTTATTGGAGCGGGAGCAGCAGGTCGAATGATTGTCCGCGAACTTGGAGTCTCTGCGGATGCCAAAGCCAAAGCAGTATGTGTGATTGATGATAATCCAAATAAATGGAACAGGACCATAGAAGGTGTACCGATTGTGGGAAGCCGTGAAGTGATCCCTGAGATGGTAGAAAAATACCATGTTGACAAGATTATGCTGGCAATTCCAACGATAAGCAGCCAGGACCGGAAAGAAATTCTGGAGATCTGCAGTAAGACTGGATGTGAACTTATGAGACTACCGGGAATCTATCAGCTGGCAAATGGTGATGTATTATTGCGTAAAATGAAACCAGTAGCGGTAGAGGACTTACTTGGCAGAGATCCGATACGTGTCAATATGGATGAAATATATAAATATATCAGTGGTAAGAGAATTTTGGTAACCGGTGGCGGCGGTTCGATCGGATCAGAGCTTTGCAGACAGATTGCGGCGCATCAGCCGGCACAGCTGATTATTTTTGATGTGTATGAAAATAATGCATATGATATCCAGCTGGAATTAAAGAAGAAATATCCGGAACTGAAGCTGGAAGTGATCATCGGATCGGTTCGGGATTCCAGAAAGATATTTAAGGTGTTTGAGACATACCGACCACAGATTGTATATCATGCGGCAGCGCATAAACATGTGCCGCTGATGGAGGACAGTCCGTGTGAAGCAATTAAGAATAATGCGATCGGTACATATAAGACTGCCTATGCAGCACTTGCGTATGGGTGTGAGAAATTTGTGCTGATCAGTACCGATAAGGCGGTCAATCCAACGAATATCATGGGAGCATCCAAGCGTCTCTGCGAAATGATCATTCAGTCCTTTAATGAAAAAGTGCAGGAAGGGAAAGCAGAGGAAATCCCACAGTTATTCACGCATTGGATGGACAGTAAAATAGAAGATGAAGAAGTCAAAGAAAACTTGAAACATGCCAGAATGGAACTGGTGGCAGTACGATTTGGAAATGTGCTGGGAAGCAATGGATCGGTCATCCCGCTTTTTAAGAAACAGATTGCAGAAGGCGGACCGGTAACCGTAACACATCCGGATATTATCCGCTATTTTATGACAATACCGGAGGCAGTAAGTCTGGTACTTCAGGCAGGAACCTATGCACATGGCGGCGAGATCTTCGTGTTGGATATGGGAGCACCGGTAAAAATTGATACATTGGCAAGAAATCTGATCGTCCGTTCAGGACATAAACCGGATGTAGATATTAAGATTGAATATACAGGTCTTCGCCCGGGTGAAAAGCTGTTTGAAGAGAAACTAATGGCAGAGGAAGGCTTGAAGAAGACGGATAATGAACTGATTCATATAGGAATGCCGATTCCGTTCGATACAAATGATTTTTTGAAGAATCTAGACGAACTAATGGAGCAGGCATACAAGAACAGGGATAATATCAGAGAATTGGTAGCGAAAGTAGTAAGTACGTATCATCCGTTGTAAACGTGTATTGAGCTATAGAAGATATTTATATTTAGGATAAGGGAGATAAGTAAGAAAATGTCAAATGAAGAAGTAAAAACAGAACTTATGAAGAGAAAAATACCTTTTAGTCCTCCGGATATTACAGAATTAGAAATTAACGAAGTTGCAGAGACACTTCGTTCAGGATGGATTACAACCGGACCAAGAACAAAAGAGTTGGAAAGAAGACTGGCAGAATACTGTCATACATCAAAAACTGTCTGCCTAAACTCAGCAACAGCGGCAGAAGAGTTGAACTTAAGAGTTTGTGGAATCGAACCTGAGGATGAAGTGATTGTGCCAGCTTATACTTACACTGCATCAGCTTCTGCAGCAGTCCACTGTGGAGCGAAAGTAGTATTTGTAGACAGCCAGAAAGACAACTGCGAAATGGATTATGACAAAGTTGCAGAAGCGATTACAGAAAAAACAAAAGCAGTTGTAGCAGTTGATCTTGGTGGTATTATCTGTGATT